>Ga0209199_1001042_pt1 | contig 34821 bp, 32 predicted proteins | sample COGITO_mtgs_1105_7_FD_184805 | JGI IMG/M metagenome (GOLD analysis project Ga0209199, IMG submission 184805) | Pelagic marine microbial communities from North Sea - COGITO_mtgs_110523 (SPAdes) (version 2) | ecosystem: Environmental > Aquatic > Marine > Epipelagic ...
GTACCGTCTTCTGTATTTTAAATGGCTACTATCATTTGTGTTGCAGTAACCCCCACAATTGAGGGTGCAGGACTCACTTGAATTGGTTGCGCCAGTCCTTGTCCAAATGCCCGTGGTCCACGAACCAAGCCTCCAGCTCCTTCAGTTCGCCGCGCATCTGACGCCCTTGCTCGGCAAAGCGCCTCGCTTCTGCGCGCTTCTCTTTGGTGAACTTGCCATGCTTGATTTTAGCCTCTGTGAGTCGCGCAAGGCCGGCCTTGGTCCTAGGTCCAGTGGAAGCCCCTCCATGGAGCTTACAGCGGCCCACAGGGAGTCTGGCGGGACGTTGGCACAAGGTCCCGCGACGGGTCCGGGCCTCGCACCTCTGACCCTGCCACTTTGGGCCGTAAAGCCATGGTTTGGGATTAGCTTTCATTGTGCTCACATATCATCGGTTTATGGGGTTTTATTATACCCCATTTTGGATAGCTTGGCTAGGCATGCGTGACTTGGTCCACGGACCACGGCCCGAGCAAAATCATCCAACACCGATTGGGCTCAGGCAACACTGATAATAGGTCGACGGTGCGAGGTCTATGATCCGCTAGAGCCCTGGCTCTTGGTTCCCGGTCCTCGGGCCTACACAAAACGTTGCAGTAACCCCAGGCCAGGCTTTATGTAGTGGAATGGGGGGTGGTTTTTATTAGTATTAAGATAAAAAAATATATCCATATGATTTATTAGGTGGCACAGTCGTAGGAACCATAACTTTATAATTATTTTTAATTTAGCTAATCAAACCCTAACGGGTTTCAGCACTTGTATAAGGGTAGCAGAATGTTAACTTTTTCAATTGGTGATATGACGGTAACGGAGATATGCGATATACGTTCGTTCGACATCCCTCTCACAAACATCTTCCCGCAATCAAATTATCAAAAATTGCAAAGCCATCTTCATTGGTTGGAGCCTAACTTACTCAGAGATGGAAATGTCCGCTTGGCCGTCCGTTCTTGGCTTTTAAAGCGCAATGGTAGGAATATTTTAGTAGATGCATGCGTTGGGAATCACAAGCAACGTCCGGCCCGATCTGATTGGCATGAACGCAACGATACATCTTGGACGGAGGCGCTGGCCGACGCTGGGTTGCAACCCGAAGATATCCATATTGTTTTTTGCACCCATCTGCACGCTGATCATGTGGGTTGGAACACAAAGCTTGAAAACGGCCAGTGGGTACCAACTTTCCCAAACGCACGCTATATCACAGGGCAATCTGAATATGCCCATTGGGAGGCAGAAATGGCGGCCAGTGACGGGCCAGTTGGCCACGGTTGCTTTCAGGACAGCGTCTTGCCTGTCATGGAATTAGGTCAAATGGATTTGGTCAATGATGGTTTCCAACTGGCTGATGGTCTCGTTTTGAAATTATCTGCCGGTCACACACCTGGCCATATGAGTATTTATGCAAGTTGTGAGGGCTATACTGGCGTGTTTTGCGGCGATACCCTTCACTCACCCATTCAAATGGTTCAGCCAGGTTGGAGCAGTGCCTTTTGCTCAGACCCCCTGCTTGCTCGACAAACTCGCATCACACTTTTGGAGGACCTGTGTGATACTTCTAGGATTCTCATACCAATGCACTTTGGGAATACAGGTAGATGCCACGTGAGGCGGCATAAAGACGTATTTATGCCAGTTTTCTTGGATTGAATTTAGATACAAAACTTTAAAAGCACCAAACCCAAATTTACCAAATAAAAAAATGTTCAAATATTACTTCATTCGAAGAGAAGGGCAAATCTTGACCAGCTTTTCAAGATGACCCCATATTTTTAGACTGGGTACCACTCATGGCATATATGCCCCTCCGTTAATCCAAAGAACCTGACCTGTCATAAAACCGCTTTGCTCACTGAGTAAAAATCTGATTGGGCCTGTTACATCTGTGGGAATGGCTATCCGCCCAAGGGGTGTTGCTGACGCCAATTTTTCAACATCGATAATACATGCCTGATCTTCAGTGGAAACTCCTGTCCCTCCGGTCAAAAAGGCAGTCTGTACTGGCCCTGGCGCGACTGCGTTTACTCGTAGACGTGGAGATTCCTCAATGGCTAGAGTTTTCGTCATTGCAATTATACCCGCTTTCGCCATCGCATAGGCACCATGCCCAGGTCGAATGGATTGTGCCAATCCCGATGCAACAGTCACGATCGACCCATGTTGAGCCATAAGCGGAAGCAGCTCGCGCGTGCTTGTGAATACACCCCTTAAATTACCCATAATGGTATCATCAAAAGTAGCTAAATCCATCTCGACCAAGGGCCTCACACCCTTGGTGTAACCAGCAAGGTTTACCAACCCGTCAAGTTCCAAATCCATGCTTCTGACAATGTTGGTAGCTAGATCGATGCTTTCGGTGTCAAGTATGTCAATTGGTATTGAAGTACATTTTAAAGGGTGAGCGCGTAGGGAAGTGGGAAGATCCAAGGCAATTACATTGCTTCCATTTGCACTCAGCTCATCCACAAGAACTCGACCAATGCCACCGGCTGCTCCAATAATTGCAACCGTACTCATGCCAGCGTTTTCATATAGGATAATATATCAGATTCATTAACAACATCAGCATATTTGGCGTTCATATCGAACAAGTTAGCCTGATGCGGTGCTTCATGGCGATCCCCACATGCCTCTCTCACGACACTGGTTGTAAACCCATGTGACATCGAATCGACACAAGACGCGCGTACACAGCCACTCGTGGTCAGACCTGTCAGAATTACACTATCCAACTTTGCGGCGTGTAGTGTAGAGGCAAGGCTAGTTCCAAAAAATGCGCTTGGATATTGTTTGGTGATGATTATTTCATTTTCGCGCGGCTCCAGTCCTTTGACAAATTCAGCTGTGCGACGGCCTTCTATGAAGGCCTCCAACGGTTTGGCTTTCTCGTAAAACCGGCCACCATCATACCCATTTTTTTGATAGATGACACGGGTCAAAAAAACAGGAATACCTGCCTGATGCGCGGCGTCTCTAACCCTAAGCGCACTTTCTAGCGCATCCTCCACATCCGCGAATAGTGGGCAATCAATATCAAAATATGCATGTGCAAAATCAACCATGATCAGAGCAGGGTTTTGACCAAACCCCACATTATTATTGTAAACATTAGCATAATTATGTAGTGCGTCCGTCATAAAAATCTCCTTTGGGGAAACAGTCAGGGATGGTATTTTTTACGGGGCTCCATGTATCAGCTTATGAACTTCTTTTCGAACTCCCAAATATCCTCAAAGCCAATAAGTTTATTAAACTCGTCAAAGGAATATAGCGGCACCTCTTTGGTGGTCTCTCCATATTGGAGCAAATCAGCATAGGCATGGTTGAGCGCGTGGCCGATTGCCAAAAAACCAACTGCTGGGTGGATCGCAATCTGGTACCCCAGCGCCGTAAGTTTTTCGGCAGACAATAATGGCGTGCGTCCACCGTTCACCATATTAGCAAACAACGGTCCGTCAATTTCGTCACGCACGCGTTTCATTTCGTCTTCGCTTTCGGGGCTCTCTACAAATATTACATCAGCGCCAGCCTGTTGGTATGCTCTGCCGCGCTTGATAGCTTCATCTAAGCCCAGAGAAGTCCGTGAGTCAGTGCGCGCAATCAGTAGAAAATCATCGTTCTTACGACTATCCAGCGCTACTTCTAGCTTGCGCACCATATCCTCCATCGGAACGACACGACGTCCTAGCGTGTGGCCGCAGCGCTTAGGAAATTCTTGGTCTTCCATCTGCATTGCCGTAACGCCCGCGGCCTCATAGCCGCGAACAGTCTCGCGCACATTAAGCAGGCCTCCGTAGCCGGTATCGGCATCGGCTATAACGGGTGTATTGGTCATTTTTACAATTTGAGAAATTCGCTCAATCATGTCCCGGTAGGTCGCTATTCCTGCGTCTGGTACGCCAAGATAGGATGCTACAGTGCCGTACCCAGTGATGTATAGCGCAGGGAAATCCATTTTGTCAGCAATTTTTGCCGAGATGAGATCGAATACGCCTGGTGCCAGGATGAACCCGCCATCATCAAGAGTTGACTTCATGGCTTTGTTTGGCATTGGTAATGTTCTCCGTTTAAAGGGCCGAAAGTAGGCCAAGAATATGGGCAATCATTAAGTTCAGTTAGCCTAGTTTTTTCCTAAACCTGATTTTTACTTAATCCCACAATCAGACCCAGGGGATTAAATTCAGTGTATAAAATGGCAATTAAACCCAAGTCATTTGGCAAGCTTTCAAAATTGTTTAGCGCACATGTATGGAAAATACTCTGCTCAGACTTAATTTGTTCGTTCAACTTAAGATATTTTAATATATTTGTCCATATCTTTGTCTCTCTTTATAATAGGCCACCTGTGTGCGCTACAGGTCTTGTTTATTGACGTATGTGGTAAATTATGATGGTTAGAGTATAAATATAGGCCGTTTTTGACGCTGATTTTTGAGAGGTTCCTGCAGTGCAAAAAGGAGAACCAAGGTATCGCAGAATTCAGCGGGATTTGGAAGATCGCCTGTCGCGGGGGCTATATCCTGTTGGGTCATTGCTTCCTACGGAAGCCGATCTTGGTTTTGAATTCAAGGCCAGCAGGTTTACGGTTCGAGAGGCATTGCGCAAATTAACCGAACTTGGTTATGTCTCGCGCACTCAAGGTCGTGGGACTGAAGTTGTCTCGAGCAACCCAAGGCGCAGCTATCTCCAGTCTATACAAACCTTAGAAGAGCTATTTCAAGTAGCTTTGGAGACCTGGTTTGTTGTCCATGGCACAAAACGCATCGTTCTTGATGATGAGCTTGCCAAAAGTGTGGGCGGAAAGGCAGGGGAGGAGTGGTTCTGCATTACTGGCGTTCGGTGGACAGAACCCGGTGGGAGATCAATTGCTATGATTGAAAGCTATATCCCTCCTCGTTTTGAGGACCAGATAGATACGCTTGAACAGCATAGGGGAGCATTTTTTAACCTTTTAGAAAAACATTGTGGCGAACCAATCGAGCAGGTTGTGCAAGAAATTAGGTCGCTCGCCATGCCGCTGCGCATAAGCAGACAACTCGGACTGCGTCCAGATGCTTTAGCCCTCCAACTCCTTCGCCGTTATATTACCAAGGATGGTGTCATTATTGCTTCATTTAATTGGCACCCTGCTGATGAGTTTGTTTACAAAATGACGATAGATAGTAATCGTGAGGCTGCAAATAAATAATCTCTCTGGCAGCGGGTAATATAACGGTTGCAGTTGGGTTTTCATTTGTACGGCAATAAACAAATATAATTTGTAATATATGATAGAGACATTAAAATAATGTTGGACGTAAATTAAAATATTTTTTTGCAGAAAGAGAGCTATTTCTAGCGCCTCCATAAGCAAAAATTATAGTGTTGCAGTTGGAATACTGGGCCATCCTGAAGTGGGGCTAGCAGCAATAAAGATGCCCACCCATGCGGATGCTCAAACAGCAGTGGCCAGCGGCGGCAAATAAGAACCCAATATTTTTTGCGAGCAAAACCTATGCTGTACTTATCGCCTTTTTGAAGAACTGGTTCAGTCTTTGCCAGGCAACTCAACCACCGTAACACTAGCGCACAGCACTATAGAACTGCTGCTGCACTGCGCTGCATGCATGCATGCATAAATTTGTCCGGATAAATATAGAAATACCTGTTGATTTGTGCATATAAATTTGTAAATCTGATTCAACGCAACCTGATGTAGGATACATCTAAAAAATTAATTGGCCACCACACACACGTATCTGTTGAAATTTTGAAACCTAACGGGGCTAAAATATGACTGATTATCTTGAGCATAGAAAGAATTTTTGTTTTATTTATAAGTATAGAACCAAATCGCTGAAGCCTAATTTTGAGGAAATGTTTACTGTAGGGAGGGCCGTTATAATCGGGCAGAGCCGCCGTAGCTTTGCAGGCATGGGTCTTGGATCGGACGGCAAAAGATGACAGTGGCGAACTCAATATCCCTTAGAGGGAGGTCCATCCTAATCACGGGCGGATCCCGTGGCCTTGGCAGTGAGATGGCGCAGGCGTTGGTTGAGGCTGGCGCTGATGTTATGATTTCAGGTCGACGGCACAGTAGTGCTTTGTCAAACACCTATAATAAGCTGAAAAAAATCGCAAAGGGCTTGGAAGGAAAACCGAAGATTTATAAGTGTGTCGCCAATTTGACTGACAATCATGCATGTGAGACGTTGGTGCTTAACGCCATAAAATCTTTTGGTAAGTTAGATGTATTAATTAACAATGCTGGGCTTGGCATGCGCCAGGTCTCAGAAAAATTCAACATAGAACCAACTCGGTTTTGGGACACTGAGCCTGAGGATTGGTGCTCAATTATGGATACCAATGTAAATGGCGCGTTTTTCACTACCCGCATCGCGGCCAAACATATGGTGAACCGCGGTTGTGGAAAAATCATCAACATATCTACTTCCACTCAAACCATGGTGCGCAAAGGATATGCCCCCTATGGGCCCAGTAAGGCAGCACTGGAAGCCACATCACGTATTTGGGCGCAAGATCTTCAAAACACGGGTGTAACTGTGAATGTCTATCTACCTGGTGGTGCCTCAGATACTGATTTCATCCCAGGTGGCGTCAATAGGCGCGGCGCGGATGGCAATCTTCTACCAGCATCTATCATGCGTCGAGGTGCGGTATGGCTAAGCTCAGCATTGTCGGACGGAGTAACGGGTGGCCGGTTCATCGCCCGAGCATGGGACGACACAGTAGCTTCGCCAGTTGCCCCTGCGGAGGCCAGATCAAAAAGCTGTGAGGCACCTGTTATCATGTAATAAAAGTTGTTTCCCCCATTATATGGCTATAATTCGCACCTTAAATTTTAAAAACCGAAGGAAATGTCAATGACATCAAATACTGACACAGTTCTTATTGTAGGCGGTGGACCTGTGGGGCTTGTGTTGGCTTCATTTCTTTCCCTTCATGGGATACCTTCTAGTGTTTTTGAGCGTTCTGACGGCATTCCGAAAGACCTCCGAGCTTCGACGTTCCACCCACCGACACTTGATATGCTGGAGCAGATTGGCGTTACGAAAACACTTGTTAATCAAGGGTTGATTTGCCCAACTTGGCAATTTCGTGACCGACGGGAAGGCGAAGTAGCTACCTTTGACCTTAGCCTGTTGAAAAATGAAACAAACCACCCTTACCGATTACAGTGTGAGCAATGGAAACTGGCAACTGCACTGGACGCTCTCGCGGATACCGACGACGCGATTGATCTGAATTACGCAGTTGAGGTAATCGACATTGCTCAAGATGATGGTGGGGCATCGCTTACTGTACAACATGCCGACGGCTCAAAGAGCCATCACCATGGCCGCTATGTCATTGGTGCAGATGGTGCAAATAGCGTTGTACGTAAAAGTGCCGGAATCAGGCTGGAGGGCACCACAATACCTGAATTGTTTCTCACAATGTCAACAGATTATCGTTTTGAAGATGCCATTCCTAATCTTGCAAACATTGCTTACATTACTGACCCTGACGAATGGGTAGTGTTGCTGCGTACACCAACGCTATGGCGTATCATGGTACCCACTGACCCAGACGCAAGTGAGGCTGACATGTATGACAAAATCAAGCAGGACGCGCGCATTCAAGCATTATGTCCTAAAGATGGGATCTATGAGATTGAACATTCAACAGCATATCGTGTGCAGCAGCGCGTAGCCAATCGTTATTTCTCCGGGCGCGCTTTACTGGCTGGCGATTCCGCGCATCTTAATAATCCACTGGGTGGCATGGGGCTAAATGGAGGGGTACATGATGCGATAAACCTTGTTGATAAAATCCGTAAGATTTATGATGGAGCGGAAGCCGAGTCTATGTTTGGGCTGTATGAACGCCAACGACGACAGGTCTGTGTCGACACAGTTCAGCAGCAATCAATCCGTAATCGTAAGATGATGGCTGCTAAGACTCCCCAAGAACGTAAATTATTTCACGATGACATGCGCGCCGTAGTGGCCGACGTCAAGCGTCACCACGAATTTGTGCTAAAGTCTTCAATGATTGCGTCACTGCGTGATGCCGAAGCGATAAATTAGGATAGCAACCTTTAGGGGCGATAAATGGCCGAACATCATATGCGATTAGCATCAGGCGCTGGACCAACTTTTGGAGTTGATGATATTGCCTGCGCGGCTGCCAGCCATCTTGGCTTATGGGAAGATGCCGGCCTGATAGTTGAATGGATACCCGCTTTTGGTGGGGTGAAGGCAATGAATAAAATACTGGATGGTGAAGTTGATGCTGCCTATGGTGGATTAGGCCCAGTGCTACAGCTCCGGTCGCAGGGCCACCCCATGAGGATTATAGCCTCAATGGCGCGCGCACTGGCCCAAAATCTTGTTGTCCAGCCGCATATAAAATCAACTGCTGATTTGAAAGGTGCATCTTGGGCCGTTGATGGTATTGGTGCTCTTAGCCACCACATGGCGCGGTCAATTGTAGCAAAATTGCCCATAATAGATGATGACATTAAATGGCGCGTCACAGGCCCACCTCCTGAACGCATCGCAGAGCTTTTATCAGGGCAAGCCGATGTTTCGCTGATCCGTGTGGAAGAAGCTTTAGCTTTAACTAATGAACCTGACAACAGCTTGAAATTGCTGCTTGGCTTTGTTGATCTTAAAGTTTTGGTACCAGTGCAACCTCACGGCGTGTTAGCAACTACGGAAGCATACGAACATGCTGCACCCGAGAAACTTGAATTGTTGGCAAAAGGAATTGTAGCTGCATCAAAGCGATTAAACGAAAGTTTTGAAGCCTTTCTGCAAACGTTTGAGCATTATGTAAGTGTCAAACTCGCGCCTAAAGAAATCGAACAGATTTGGCTGCAAGAGCGGCAGTCAAAGGGTTTTGCTATTGACGGTGAAATGTCTAAAGACCATTGGAACAAACAACTTAAAGCATTCGCCTTATTGAATCCAAGTTTGCCAAGTATTCAGTTTGATGAAGTTTTGACTACTAAATTTGTGGACCGAGCTGTTACGGTGACAAAATGATTAAGCTGATACCTAACAAATAGGAATACACGTTTACACGATTACCTCAATGGTAAGTAAATTTTTTGTAGCCGAGCTGGCCATAATTAATGAACTATTGCTCCGCCAACGGCTGTCTTTTATCCTATTCATAAGTAATGGGACTAAAATTTTATGTATCATAAAAGTAAAGTACTTAAATCGATCAATCTGCCTGGTGACAACATTTGTGTAGATATTTTTATCCGCCCAAATAATACTTATGGGTTTGATGAGTTTCGCCGAGATCCCGAAGATGGACGAGGTTGGTTCAGTATTGGACACCATGGCTCGGTAGAGTTCAGTAGTGTTCCCGAAGCTGTGGCCGAAGCCATGAAGGCTATATCATGGCTTGAAAATACATTTCCCGAATCGGGCAGTTCCAAAAAAATCTAGCCAAAAATTTTAATGCGATGCCCGATATCAAAGGTGATCTTTTCGGTCAGAGCTAAAGGACAAATTTAAAAAGTTAGCTTCATGAGCCCCCCGTTCCGTTACCTGTATAAGTGATGGAATGGCAGCGTATTTCTTTCATATTGACCATTTAGCACGCGGTGGTGTGAATCTTAAGTCAGCGAACATATTTACTCTGCAACTTCCCGAGTTGTCCGGACAAATTGTTGACGGATACAAAAAACTATGTTTGACTTATTGTTAATGGTTCAGGAGGTGTTTTTTATGCCCAAAGATGCACGCGGTTGGCGCTCAAAGTTTGCTATAGTTGCGCCGTCTACTAACACAATAGTGCAGCCTGATATGGATGACTTTCGCGTGCGCGGCGTGACTAACCATTTTGGCCGAATACATATCCCGAATATGAAAGTCCAAAACGATGAAGAGTTTGTCGCCCTTGTCGATGCCATCGGTGCCACTCTGTATGCCGCTGTAGATCGATGTATGACGTGTGAGCCTGATCATTTGATCATGGGGATGTCAGCGTTGATGTTTTGGGATGGGCGCGCGGCTTCGGAACAGCGAATGCAAGAGTTATCGGACCATTGTGGTTTGCAGGTTTCGGCCGGATCTTTTGCCTGCGAAGCTGCTTTAAACCTGACTGGTGCCAAGAAAATTGCGGTAATCTCGCCCTATTTCCCAGTTTCAGACAAGAATGTGACTTTATTTTTTCAGGATTGTGGATTTGAGGTTGTACGATTTCGTGGGCTTAAATGCTCTAGCCCAGTCGCTATCGCCCAAGTGGAAGAAGCCACACTGCGAGCTCATGTAGCCGAAATGGATGGTGATGATATTGATGCCTTTGTGCAGGTGGGCACGAATTTGAGCATGTGTGAGCTCTGTTCTGAGTTGGAAGTGGAGTACGGTAAGCCTTTTATAGCGATAAATGCGGCCACCTATTGGCAGTCGTTACGGGCGATGGGGATCTACGACCAGTTTTCTGGTCATGGGCCATTATTTGAAAAACACTAAACAAAAGGGAGTTAATTAATATGAAACTGAAATATCTTACAAGTCTTACCCTCGTGGTGGCACTAGGAGCTTCGGCTGTCGTCGCTGAACTTGCGGCTCTAGGTTCTACGGCGCGCGGTGGCACCAGCCAGATAGGCAGAACGCTGGCCGCGGCGATTTCTGAAGTGGGTGAATTGCAGATCCGGCCACAGGAACTGGCCAACACTGCTGATTACATCCCCCTTGTGAACGCAGGCGATATTGAGTTCGGAATCGCGAATGTGGTGCAGTTAACTTATGCGGTTAATGGGACCGGCATGTCCGAAGGGCGCCCAAATTCAAACCTAAAAATGGTTGCCACTCTGATGCCATTTCGCAGTGCTTATATCGTCCGCAAGGATAGTGACATCAAAAGTGTTGAGGATTTGAAGGGAAGGCGAGTCCCAGTCTTCGCTGATAAGGCGTTGGGTGATTATGTGACTAAAGGCTATTTTGCTAATGCTAACATGAGCCTTGACCAGGTTGACGGTGTCGCCGTGCCTAATTTTCCCCGCATGTGGGCAAGTTTTGCTGAAGGCTCTGCGGACGTGGCAATTGTCGTTGTAGGCGCAGCTAATAGCCGTGAATATGATGCCTCCTTTGGCATAAGGTATCTATCATTCGAAAATACTCCGGAAGCTCTAGCTCGTACGCGTAAATTTTTGCCTCAAATGTATTTGCAAGAAATGCCTGCAGGCAGTGTGCCAGGAATCGACAAACCTACAAATGTGAACGTGTTCGATTATACTCTGTTCGCGGGCAAGGATGTTTCCGATGACATGGTTTACAAGTCTGTAAAAGCACTTTGGGAAAAAGAAGCTGACTTACTGGCCGCTGGACCATTTTGGAACGGTTTTATGAAAGAGAAGATGAGTACGCCACTTGGCCTAACCTACCATCCTGGTGCCATCAAATTTTATAAGGAAATGGGTGTCTGGATTGAATAATCGGAGACACGACTGTGGAATATCAGAACACTGAAAGAAAAATGCGGGGCGGAATACCTATTACGGGTATTCTCGCCGCGCTGATCACGTTAACGGCGGTGCTCTGGTCTTCGGGTGCGCCACTATGGATTGGCTGGCGGGTCTACTCTGAACAGGTTTTGATAGCTGCATTGGCTTTTGCCATGGCGGTTGCGTTCATCACAAGCCAATCTGGGCCTCTCTGGTGGTCAAGGTTAGCCGCGATAGCTTCGCTTTGCTTTGGTGTGTGGCTCACAGTGCGCTTTCCCACTTTGTCTGAAAATGTCTTTTACCATCCCACCGAAGCGTTAATCGTTTCGATAACTGGCTTTGTACTATTGCTAGATGCAGTGCGCAGAACCATGGGGTGGAGCTTGATTTTTATTCTTGGCTGCATTTGCCTTTACGCTCTCTTTGCAAATAACTTTTCAGGGCCACTGCAAAGCCGATCGATTGCTCCTGACAGGTTAATCACTTTTCTGATGTTGGATAGTGCATCACTTGCCGGTGCGGCCTTGTCAATTGCGGTGGCAGTCGTGGTGCCTTTCTTAATTCTTTCTCAACTTTTATTGGCGACAGGTGGGTCAGCGTTTTTTTCGGATCTTTCGTTGGCACTAGCGGGTCGGAAACGTGGTGGAGCCGGTAAGATTGCAATCCTTGGGTCCGCTTTCTTTGGATCGATCTCTGGCAGTGCAGTGTCCAACGTAGCCTCGACCGGAGCGATTACCATTCCAATGATGAAAGATGGGGGATATCGGCCCAAGACGGCCGCTGCAATTGAAGCGGCAGCCTCGACTGGTGGTCAGTTGATGCCACCAGTCATGGGGGCCGCTGCATTCCTATTGGCCGAAAACCTACAGGCTAGCTATATCGATGTAATGTTGGCTGCTCTTATACCTTCGCTCCTTTACTACTTTAGCGTATTTGTATTTGCAGACCTTGAGGCAGGGCGGTTAAAGATCTCTCGTGTTGCGGAAGAGAAGATCCCACCGATGGGCCGTATCTTGCGTAAAGGCTGGTTCGTCTTCATGCCTTTTATGGTGCTTTTGCTTGGGTTGTTTAGCTTTAATTTGCGTCCCGAGACAGCTGCTCTAGCTGCTGTCTTGGTACTGCTTGCATTGTCTTTGGTGCAAACCTATGACGGCAGTCGAGTTACTTTTCAGGTATTAATCGGAGTGTTGGTCTCTGCTGGCAGAGCTGCAGTTGAGATTATTTTGATCTGTGCAATTGCTGGTATGATCATTGGGCTTGTTGCGCGCTCAGGCTTGTCATTTGGGCTTGGATTTTTTTTGGTGCAGCTTGGCCAATCTAGTCTTATTCTTCTGCTCATCGTTACTGCGCTAGTGTGCATTGTAATGGGCATGGGACTACCTACAGTGGGAGTTTATTTGCTGCTTGCATCTCTTGCGGCCCCACCATTAGTGGAATTGGGATTGCAGCCGATGGCCGCACATATGTTTGTACTTTATTTTGGCATGCTATCGATGCTGACCCCTCCTGTGGCTATTGCGGCCTTTGTTGCGGCTAACATGGCCAAGGCTCCGACTATGGCGACTGCGGTAGAGGCGGTCCGCATAGCTTGGCCTGCATATCTAATCCCATTTTTCTTTGCGGCTTCCCCGGCGTTATTATTCTACGGTTCCGGGGGAATTATCGCAGTAACTGTGGCAAAATCTTTGATGGGAGTTTACGCTATTACTGGAGGCATTGTGGGATTTATGGGCCGGAATCTTCCAGTGCCTGAACGTATTTTAGTAATTAGTGTTGGATTAGCCATTCTATGTCCACTGGAGGCCTTTTCAAGTGCCATATGGCTTAATGGAATTGGTCTCGCAGTTTTACTTGGCTTTTTCGTTTTGCAAAAAATGCGTCGCACGGGCTAGGCCAAGTTTATTGCTAGGTAAGATTTTTACTACTTTATAATATTAATAAGAGCCAGCTGGATTAGCAGCCTATAAAATTGAGAAAATAGTCAGCTTTTTTAGATCACCTTATTTATTTGAATGACCTCTAATTTAGTCGATACCGAGCTAAAATAGATGAATGAAAGTTTAAGTTGAGCGTATGAAACTAAAATCAAAAACAGTATCGATTATCCTCCTGATTGCTTTCGCCACGTGTTTAGGATCGGTCTTTATGTTTTCGGTGATAGCAATGAACGGCTTTAGCCCAATGGCGGTGGGGTCTCTCAGAGTTGTTTTTGCTAGTGTATTCTTGCTGGTTGCGCTGAAGGTATTTAACCAATCTCTGGTGAAATCACTGTCACATTGGAAGTTTGTTACTATTTATGGGACAGCTTTCTCAACTCTCCCATTTTTGGCTCTGCCCTGGGCATTACAGTTTGTGAGCTCATCGGCGGCCGCTATTTCATTTGCTTCAATTCCTTTGTGGGTATTGGTCCTTTCTCGTATTTTTTTAAAAATACCGATCACTCCACTCAAATGGGTTGGCTTTGCCATTGGAAGTATTGGACTAATTTTTCTGGCGGGTAATGGAACTGATTCAATTAATTCGGATGCAAATTTTTCTGGTACATTATCACTACTTCCCTATTTCGTGTTACTATTCGCTGCTCTTGGCATTGCGGCAGGCGGAGTTCAACTTCAGACTGCGCCTAACATTTCACCACTTTCGTTGGTTGCGTCGGCATTTCTTGCTGGCAACATTATTGCGGTGCCTGTATTTCTCATTTCACTTCCAGAGCAATGGCCACCTATTACAAGCGTTCTCAGTGTTTTATGGCTTGGCATTATAGCAACTGGTCTTGCGACATTCATCAGGGGCATTCTTATCAAAAGGGAAGGTATTCTTTTTACTTCAACCAACAGCTATATTGTACCAGTTTTTGCGAGTATTTTGGGGGCTTCATTTCTTGGAGAAACACTCACAATTTCTCATAGCCTTGCCTACTTAATGGTTGCATCAGGATTACTTATTTCAAGAAAATGAATTCCGTAAAATTTGCCAAAATATTACTGTATTTTTGCAGCTGTCAAACTAACGCGAACTCGCATCGAATTGCTGGTGAAGCGTAAATCTATGCGCTCAATAATTGACGCCACTCGAAGAAAGCAGCGGCACGTTTCAGCTTGAAATTGGTGCGTGAATAAAGGTGGCGGCAAACAAAACCCTACCCCAATGAATTTACAACGCTAAAACTAAAGGCCCGAGGTCCGAGACGCGGGGCCCTAAAATTGGGGGTCCCCGTTCCTAGGTCGTACGGCTCAACTTTAGCGATCAGGCACAGTAACCCCTGCCGTTGGTCCACGGACCACGGCCGGAGCAAAACTAACCAATGCTGCTGCGGATGATCTCAGGGCTCGTTTTAAAGTACCTGAATGGGGAGTGTTTTGTCATATGGCGAGGCTACGAAACCACCCTGCTCGCTTCAACCGAGTTTAATCTGACAGTACCTGCCGAGTTGATGGAGAGTTTGTCCATGTCGAGGCTTAGATGAGCGATTATGTTAGCAAACGTTCCATGAAATAGACTTTGTCGCGCAATTTTTTTGGAAAACCTTTTGGCTGTGGCATTAGTACGAAGCCAGCAGCCTCATACATCGCGCGCGCGTGGGTCAAAAAGGTGGCAGATGAAAAGAAAACGCGGGTGTATCCATCCGCGATCATTTGCTCCACCATTCGGTTCAGAAGTTTTCGACCAAGGCCATGTCCACGACCAGAGACACTCACAAACATTCTATTAAACTCAGCCACCCCTGTGCTAGCTTCGCCATACATCACGCATCCAGCTGGTTCGCCATCTACCGATGCAATCAGGACCCCCCCAAGCGGACGCTTGTACAGGACGGGTAAAGCCTCAAGAGCTACCTTGAACCTTTGGGAGTTCATGGGATGGTCATCATCCCTAGGCCAACCGGCTGGGTAGTTTTTCCAATGCCAATCCAACCACTCTAAACACAATGTACGTGCTACATCAAAATCGTGCTTATCGCTTGCAAGTCGAACAATTATTTCTGCCATTGCTATGCATTCCTTAAACCACCATAAACCCTAGTCTGAACAGTAATGCAGGTCAATCAAGCCCAAGACTGCAAACCCAAGACTGATGCACGCAAACTAAATCTTTACCTTGGATATCCACCTGCAAAACGGGCCGACCCAATTCGCTCCCCAACACATTAATCGTACCAACAGCCCTCACAGCCAACCTAACCCCACACCCAGCCCCTCTTGCGCCTTTAGCGGACCATAGTGGCCGGGAGAGGGATGTGGGCTGGCTTTAAAGTAGCGAAATGAAGAATGTTTTGTCATTCGGAATGATTACAAATTAGCTTTGTCCGCTTCAAGCAAGTTTAATTTGACAGTGCCGTGAATAGAGATGACCATCCAAACAAGATTACCCCCGAATGAATTTACAACGCTAATACTAAAGGACCCTGGTCCGAGACGCGGGGCCCTAGGATTGGGGGAGCCACTGGCGCCGATTGCAGCTGAACCGTAACGATTGGGTACAGTAACCCCTGCCGTTGGCCCGCGGTCTAAGCAAATCCATCCAACCCCAACTGTGTCCAGGCAACACCATAGGCAGGACTTGGGTGCGCGCTCTATGGTCCGCTAGAGCCGTGGTACTTGGTTCCCGGTCCATGGGGCTAAGCAAGATAGTCCAGGAACCCCGGGCCAGGTTTAAAGTAGCGAGATGCAGGGAGCTTTGTCATCCAAAGACGCCATAAAGTTGCTCGTCTGATCTCAAGTAGTTTTGTCTGACATTGCCAAATGGAGAGTGATTTGTCATTCAAAGACACTACAAAGTTACCCTCCGCGTCTCGAATAGCTTTGTTTGACACTTCTGGTAGGCCTACATATCGTTTGAGAACAAAAGCTATTTTTGAGATAGAGCTTCAACTCGTTGAACACCTTCACAGGAATGGCGTTTGATTATGCAGCCCTAGATCAGACCATTTACGAGGATCCTACATGAAAACCTCTATTGCCACCGTATCCATCTCTGGCAACTTTTCAGAAAAGCTCGAAGCAATCGCCGCCGACGCCACGTATTCCGGTGCGACCGGAGATTCCAACACAATAATCGCGGCGTTGAAAAATGCAAACTACGGCGGGCGGGTTCTGGCGCAGATTAATGATCCTGCTGCAGCCGCCGCGCATGAGACTGGCGTTGGTGCCATTGTGACCGTCACTCTTGGCGGTGCGATAGATCCCGGCAGGTATACCCCAATCACGGTCCAAGCCGTGGTGGCTCTTTTATCGGACGGGCAGGCCCGGCTGGAAACCATGGGCATGGCTTTGGAGGCTGGGCCAACAGCGGTGCTACGGTTTGAAAATTTCACAATTGTGGTGCTCAGTCATTCGGTTAGCCTGTTTGACCGAGCTCTGTATTATGCCAACGGCTGCAATCCACGCGACTTTGATCTGATTGTGATGAAATCACCGCATGCTGAATTTCACATGTATGACGCCTGGGCCGAAAAAAACTTCAACATTGACGCGCCGGGAGCGACGTGTGCGAACCTACCATCCCTGGGCCATACGATCTGTGCGCGTCTGACATACCCGATTGATCCAGATACAAAGTTTGTTCCCAAAGCCACAATATTTCAGCGAGGTACCGCATGAAAATCGAAGCGGTTGATTTCTTTTATCTATCGATGCCTGACGTCACGATCGCCGCCGACGGCAGTCAGGACGCGTTGTTGGTGCGGGTGGCAGCCGGTGGCCACATAGGCTGGGGAGAATGCGAAGCCGCGCCGCTTCCGTCCATTGCCGCGTTTGTCTGTCCGATGTCACACGGCGCCTGTCGCCCAGTCGCAGCGTCGGTGCTTGGCGCCACGCTTGATGGTCCGGAAAGCATCACAAGGATTGGGGCCCGTGTCGAACGCGACAGCATGGATTTGCTGCAAGCGGCGCATACGTTTTCCGGAATTGAAATGGCGCTTTGGGATCTACTGGGCCAACATCGCCAGTTGCCGGTCTGGAAAATGCTGGGGTTTGAAAAAGCCACGTCCAAAATACCTTATGCATCGCTGTTATTTGGCGATACAGCGGACGAGACGCTGGCGCGGGCGCGCAAGGCTTTGGCCGATGGCTTTTCGGCGGTAAAGTTCGGCTGGGGTCCGATTGGCACGCTGGACGCCGCCTTTGATGCTGACCATTTTGTCGCTGCGCGCGAAGGGATTGGCAATGATGGTCACCTGATGGTCGATGTCGGGCAGATTTTCGTTGAAGATATCGAAGCCGCTGCCGCGCGACTTCCTGCCCTGGAACAGGCCCGAGCACATTGGTTAGAAGAACCGTTTTCGGGTCACGCATTTGAGGCCTATGCGGATTTAGCCGCGCGCAGCCCGAACGTTGGGATCGCAGGCGGCGAGGCGGCCCATAACATCGCAATGGCGCGCCATCTGATGGATTTTGGTAAGGTCAAGTTTGTCCAGATCGACTGCGGCAGGATTGGCGGGATTGGCCCCGCGTTCGAAGTCGCCCAACTCGCTCAGGTGCGCGGTGTCACCTATGTGAATCACACCTTCACAACCCATTTGGCGCTTAGCGCATCATTGCAGCCTTTTGCCGGGATTGCCGATGACAGGATATGCGAATACCCTGCCAATCCAAGTGCATTGGCTTTGGCCGTGGTCGCCAATCCGATCACGCGAAACCTGGCTGGCGAAGTTTTTGCGCCGGATGCGCCGGGATTGGGTGTAAAGGTCGATACCGACGCGTTGAAACCCTATCTGGTTGATACCGAAATCAAGGTTGGCGGCAAAGTGATCTACGCGACGCCATCGCTTGGGTGATCAGAACGTGGCCAAACTCCATGACATTCTGTTCCTATTTTCCGATCAGCATTCCCGGTCGGTGTCCCACCTGCGTGGTCTCCATCCTGAACTGCGTGGCACCGTGTTCCACAGCACCCGCAAGTGGTTCATCACACAGTTTGAGCCCACTGGCGTCCCTGAGTGCTTCACAGCATCCCTCGTGGGCCATCACTTGGCAAGGTCGGCCAATAAGCTCACTTATGGGCTGTACTCGGCGGGGATCAGTGATGGGCAGAAGCGGGTGATTGTGGAAGGGAGTGAGGTTACCAGGGCAGTGAGGATCAACACAGTAGACGTGTCTAGAAGTACCCGCCCTATGTCTCCCAGTGAGGTGTGGGGCGGGTGAGTTGGTGCATTATTCTTTTGTCAACTGATCGCATGCGGATACAAGAAAGCTTGAGTAGGACTGCAAGTCGTATGACCTCAGGATTGGTTTTAAAGTAGCGAAATGGAGAATGTTTTGTCATTCGGCAAGGTTACGAATTAGCCCTGCCCGCTTTTCAAGCAAGTTTAATCTGACAGAACCTCCAACAAGCAACTCTATTCAGATGGGTTCATCACTGCTGAGCCTGCGTCAAAGCGACCAAGCCATTGGGCCCAGTTTTTAGTGAGTTCCAAACCAATCTTAGTGGGCCGCAGACATGGGCCACGATCATAGATTTTAAAATTGGCCCTTAGTCCAAACAAACGTTTGCCATAACACGTCAAATGTTCAATGGATTGCATTACAAAGATGATAGCGGGCAGAGCATGAGCATGCACTTTTAATGCTGCTTGCTTTTCTCCAGAGTGCCATAATCTATAAACTTTTTGAGCATGATCAAGTATTTCAGGTGCTAGAATGAAACCAGATACGCCAACTTTTAGGCAGTCAGTCATCTCAAGACCACCACGACCGTTTAGTACAGTTAAATCTGGCCCAGTTGAACTTATAAACTGCGCCAATTCAACAGATGAACATTCTGCCTTTATAACACTGAAACCTTCGTTTGCAGATCTTAATTTTAAAATATCAGTATTACTTAGGGAGTGACCAAGATACTGAGGAGCGTTTTGAATGGCAAAGCGGCCCTGCAAGCCATCAGTAACTCGTAAGAAAAAATCTATATATTCACTTCCTGGGAACGAGCCGACGGATGGAGGCTGCAATATTAGGCAATTAGCACCATGAGTGATGGCGTGAATTGCCACCTCACGCTGTTCTGCGACACTATTTCCCGAGATAGTGACTGAAAAAGGAACCCTGCCTACAACTTCTTGGGCAATAGTACTAATTATTTCCAGCCGCTCGAGCACTGATAGTTTTTGGACCTCAGTGGCGAGGCCCAAAACTGTAACCCCATGCACCTTCGCGTCTAACATTAATTGTGCTTGCGCTTGCATTGCATGAAAATCTATTTTTTGATTTTTATCAAATAAAGCATATAGGACAGCATGAATGCCGGATAAATCCTGAAATTTTGGTGCGAGCCCTACCATTCCGACACTGACCCGTCATTATGGCGCCAAACGGGCGCCCGCCATCTATGACCAATTTTTGCCTGTCCTACCACGAAAGATTCATCAACAGTAATACCAAGCCCTGGTTCTTGAGGTATTTTCAAACATCCTTTATCGACTTGAAACTTACTTTCAGGGACCAAATAATCATTCAAATCGCAGCCGTTATTATAGTGAATTCCGAGGCTTTGCTCCTGAATGAAAGCATTGTAGCAGACTGCATCAACCTGCAAGCTAGCAGCCAGTGCTATTGGACCCAAGGGACAATGTGGAGCTAAAGCAACGTCGTAGGCTTCTGCCATATGCCCGATGCGCACCATTTCAGAAATGCCCCCAACGTGCGCAGTATCCGGGTTAATCACAGAAGCTGATCTGTTTTCAAAAACTGTTTTGAAATCGTATCTCGAGTGCATCCTTTCTCCTATGCAGAGAGGAATCGATGTGGCCTGCGCCAATGAAGCCATTGCATCAACATGCTGAGCCGCAACTGGATCCTCTACAAAAATAGGCCTTAAGTGTTCTAATTCTTTCAGCAGAACGCGTGCCATAGGATAATGCACGCGGCCATGAAAATCGAAGGCGAGATCCATAGTTGTCCCAACTGCTTCACGCAATTCGGAAAGTTGCTGCACAATTGAATCAATTTTTGAATAGGAATCTACTATTTTCAATTCCCCACACGCATTAAATTTAACTGCATCAAACCCTTCATCTCGAAGAGAAATAACTCCCTCTATCAGAGAGCTAGGCCTATCGCCACCTGTCCAGCGATAACTGCGAATTCGATCTCGAACAGGTCCACCAAGCAATTGGTGAATTGGTTGCCCATAAACCTTCCCCTTGATATCCCAAAGTGCTATGTCGATTCCCGAAAGTGCACTCATCAGTACAGGTCCGCCCCTGTAACATCCATTACGATAAATTTTCTGCCAAATATCCTCAATATGCATTGGGTTTTCGCCAATCAGAAAATCCTGCAATTCAGAGATTTTAGATGCCAGGGTTTCTGCGTGGCCCTCAAGCACTGGCTCTCCCCACCCAGATACACCTTGATCAGTTTCAATTTTGAGAAACAGCCAGCGTGGAGGGACTATATATGTGGTTAATTTAGTAATTTTCATTTGAGACCATTTTTTTAGGCTTAGATTTCTGTTGCTTTGTTGATCGGTTGATTAGCTTAGGCTTTGGAAATTTTTCGCCCTAATCACTCTCATTTTTGTAGCGCGAAACTACAGCTAGGTCATGCGCCGCCAATTCTAAGATCTGCAACATAGCAGTATGAGCCATATCACTGTTACGGACCCGCAAAGCTTCAACTAATGTTGTATGAAGGGTTATAGCTTCGTCAAAGCTATCAGCAACCATAGACGTGACCTCAATTTCACATTTAATTGCTGCCTGGAAGGAAGATGCCAACTCCTGAAAAACTCTATTCTGACTTGCAGAAAGTAGTATGTAATGAAAATCTAGGTCTGCCTTGTTAAATTGGCGTAAGTTATTTTTGGCTTGAGACATAGCCTTCAAAGAATTTTCCAAGTCAGCAATTTGCTGCAGGTTAGCTCTTTCTGCAGCCATTCGGGCTGCAGCCGGTTCAATAACACACCGAGCTTCGAGAACAGATTTCAATATATTTGTTTCATAGATTAGAGGGCCAAGCCATTCAATGACCTTTTCATCTAAAATACACCAATCACTTTGGGGGTTAACTTTTGTGCCGCTGCGTGACTTTCGACTAACTAATCCTTTGGATTCAACAACATTTAATGCCTCCCGGATCACTGTCCTGCTGACACTGTACCTCTCACATAGCTCACTTTCATTTGGCATTGGTAAACGCTCCGGGAAAACACCAGTGCATATGTCTTGCCCTAAAGTATTCACCATACTTCTACCCACTCGAGGCCTTTTGATCACTTCTTCTAAATTGGTATTTTTTTTCTCGCGATCCACTACTTATTAGCTCCTTTTACCTTAACCTACAGGTCCCTCGAAAGCATGAAAAAAGCTGTCAGAGCGATTATTTTAAGGAATTGCTATCAAATATATTTTCATCAGACAAGAGTTATTGACTGGTATGATGAATTGGATATAGTCAATCTGATGATAATATTTAGTTTGGAAATTGAAAAATAGAAAGTCTAACAAAGGAAGAGTAGGATGAAAAATATGAAAAATATTAATGGCAGTATAATTGCGGCTTTTGTAGCGGTTGCAACCGTTATTCCCTCGATGTCTTTCGCGACCGATCCAACCCCTAAGTGGTGTGAAGGCGTTAAGATCGCAGCTTTCCCTGGTGGGCCTCAGGGCGGTGTCTTTTCTAACAATGTCTATAATGGCCAAATGCAAGCAGAATTAGACCTTGGAGCGGATGTGACCTATTACTTCTCGGACTGGGACCCTAATAAAATGCTGCAGCAGATACAGCAAGCACTTGCCAATAAGGTAGATGGAATAGCGACCTACGGCTTTGGTGGTGAACCAGCCACAGCGCCGTTAGTTAAGCGTGCGTTTGCACAAAACACGATATTTACAACTTTGAACACATCATTGCCAGAAAGCCAAAAAGAATATGCGGCCAATGGTTTAGGCTATGTCGGCGCGCCAAATTATGCGGCGGGACATGCTCTGGCCTCTGAAGCAGCTAAGCGTGCCAACCTTTCCGCTGGCGACGAGGTTTTTGTATGGGGTCTTAAAAGCCAGGGGGGTGACAGGGGGCAGAGAACTGTTGGAGTGATCGACGCCTTTGAATCTGTTGGCGCAAAAGTGATCTATCTAGAAATTGACAGTGCGACCAACGGCAATCCAAATGCAGGAACTGCTACGTTTGTGGGAATGATGAAATCCAATCCTGGAATAAAAATTGTAGTGACGGACCACGGTGGGTTGACCTCCAACGTTGGCGTTTACGCTCGCGCTGCATCTTTGGAAGTAGGCGATGTATATTTCGCAGGGTTTGATATGTCTCCTAACACCGCCAAGGCCGTGCAAGAAGGTTTTCAAAACTTAGTGATCGATCAGCAGCCATATCTGCAGGGCTATTTGCCCATTCTTAATATCTGCTTAACTAAGAAGTTTGGTTTCTCAGGACTGGATATCAACACGGCTGGTGCCTTTGTCGATGCCAGTAACGTTGACGTGGTAGCCCCACTGGCTGCTGTGGAAATCCGATAGGGATTTGTGCCTTTAAAGTAAAAAGACGTGGGGTAGATTGCTCCACGTCTTACGTTAGTAACTTAACACTTTGATCTAACTATCTACTGAGACGAGGATTAATATGGCGCCCGTGAATGCGATACACCCAGTACCCGTTATAGAATTAAAAAACGTCTCAAAAACATTTGGAGAGGTACGTGCAATTTCTGGCGTTGATTTCAAAGTTAATCCCGGTGAGATTGTGGGCCTTTTAGGTGATAATGGCGCTGGGAAATCAACGATGGTCAAGGCTATTATGGGGTTTCATCAACCTGATCCTGGCGGTGAGGTGTATTTCAAGGGTAGAAAAATTCACGATTGGTCCGTTGCACGGGCGCGCGGTCTTGGAATTGAAACTGTTTATCAAGAGCGTGCCCTGTGCGAAAAGCAACCAATCTGGCGCAATATGTTTATGGGACGGGAGTTGCGCAACTCTTATGGTCTTTTGGATGTTGCCGGAATGCGTGCCGAAGCCTCCAGATTAATGTCAGAACACATGGGGTTTACTTCTGCGGCGGTCCATCCTGACAACATGGTTGCCACGATGTCAGGTGGTGAGAAGCAAGGTGTCGCTATCACTCGCGCATTGTACTTCGATGCAGAGTTGGTCGTTTTGGACGAACCAACTATGGGACTGTCATTGAGCGAAACAAAAAAGACGCTAGAATTTATCTCAAATATTAAAAAAGTGGGGCGTTCTGCGGTATTTATCGACCATAATATCTTCCATGTTTACCCAGTCGTTGACCGTCTTTACGTCCTGGATCGTGGTAAAATCGCAGGCGTGTATTCCAAGGATGAAATAACAATGGATGAGCTAATTGAACGCCTTTATCGCGTTGCCCGCTCTGGCAAATTGGAGGAATGAGCTATGGTGTCCACTAAGAATGTCAATGCTCCCGCTGGCAACCGTGTATCTGCGCCGTCTGCAATGCGCCGATATGGAAGCCAGCTGGGTATTATTGGTGTAGGGCTGGCGATGTGGCTGGTATTTATAGCTGCTGCTCCAGCTGTTTTTACAGATATAGATATCTATTTGGCATTTGCTCAAACCTCACCGCAGTTTGGCATTATAGCCCTGGCGTTAACATTTGTCGTAATCACTGGTGAAATTGATCTATCCTTTCCATCAATCATGGCCTTGGGAACTGCAATTTTTGCAATTACCACATCGCAGTTTGGCCTCCCTTGGTATGTTGGGCTTGTTGGCGCTTTTGCTACAGGCGCCGTTTGCGGACTATTTAATGGCTTTCTTGTGGCAAAATTAAATATCCCATCGCTAGTAATTACAATTGGAACTTCCTTTCTTTTCCGAGGAGCCGAATTGGTCTTGATGAATGGAACAGGCGTTCCGTTGACCGCCGAGGAATATCCGGAAATGCATGCTATTTTCCGGGAACCTTTATACGGTTTCCCTATACAGAGCTTCTGGATGCTCATTTTAGGGATAATTGCCTGGACACTTTTGAATCGCACTCGATTTGGTTCACATGTTTTTTTAGTTGGTGATAATCCAACTAGCGCACGCCTTATGGGGGTGAACGTTGTATCAGTAAAAATGCGGGCCTTTACCCTGGTAGGTCTATTTGCAGTTTTTTCCGGGCTCATGACATCGATTTATGGTTATTACTTTTGGCCAACAACGGGAGAAGGATTTCTGCTAAACACTATTGCCTCTGTATTTCTTGGTGGAACATCTGTGTTTGGAGGAACGGGTTCCATGGTAGGAACATTCGTGGCGACCTATATTATTGGCGCCATCAACGCAGGGGTCGTATCTGCAGGAATCAGCGCGTTTTATACCCAATTAGTGTTTGGGCTAGTGATAGTTGTGTCTGTAGTTTTACAAACAATTATAGAACGTAGGGTGCGTGGTCAGTCTATAACTGGTCGATAGGATGATTCATGGTTGATAGATTAGCTGGTAAACGTATTTTTATAACAGGGGCTGCTCAGGGAATAGGCTTGGCCATTTCAAAGGCTTGTCTTGATGAGGGTGCACACATTTTTATGGTTGATTTAGAGGTAGATCAGTTAAAGGAGCAGGTCGACCAATTAAACTTGGGGGATGGCCGCATAGGCTGGTGTAAAGCTGATATTGCTGAAGAAGAAAGTATCTTAGAAGCTGTAGCAGTTGCTGAAAGTAAGTTTGGGTCAATTAATACATTGGTGAATAATGCCGGAATAAATGTATTTCATGAGCCTCTCGAAACTACGAATGAGGAATGGGATCGTTGCTTTGACGTCAATTTAAGGGGAGCATGGTTTTGCTGTAAAGCATTGCTTGGTGGCATGATCGAGAGTGGAAATGGCGTTATTCTTAACATTGCGTCCGTACATAGCTTCTCTATAATTCCGCAAACGTTTCCTTATCCAGTTGCTAAACATGCGCTTATTGGAATGACTAAGTCACTTGCCTTGGAATATGCTATTAAAGGGGTAAGAGTTAATGCGTTGGCGCCAGGCTACGTTGAAACCCAAAAGGTTAAAGATTATTGGAACAGTTTTCCTGACCCTTTATACGCTAAAGCTAAGACTTTAGCATTGCAACCAGGAGGCAGAATAGCCACAGCGCGGGAAATTGCCCTAGCAGCAGTTTTTTTGGTTTCTGATGAATGCCCGTTTATTAACGCGGCCTGCCTGACTGCGGATGGTGGTCTCAGCTCCCAACTCCACCCGCTGTGATCTGGTTCGAACCTTGGCAACTGTTTAGTTGCTAACCGTTATAGAATTTATCTAAAGGAATTTTTCCTGAAATAAGCTGAAGCGCACTTTTTGGAAGGGATGTTTGTTTATGAAAGAGAATTATATTCTTTCAAGTTATGGTGAAAAATCTGGCGATACTCCACATTTACCGAAACAGAACTGGTTTCGGCCTAAAGTGGATTCAAACTTGCTCCGCCCCCTTATGGAAAAGTCAGATGCCCGGGCATTGAAAGATACTATACTCTGGCTGGGTACAATGTTCATTTTTGCTGCTTTGGCGATATCGCTTTGGCCGTCGTGGTGGTCGCTTCTTTTCTGGCTGCCTTATGGAGTTCTTTATGGATCGGCATCTGATTCACGCTGGCATGAATGTGGCCATAAAACTGCTTTTAAAACTGAGTGGATGAACAATGTTGTTTATCAAATAGCCAGCTTTATGATGATCCGATCTCCAATAGCTTGGCGATCCAGTCATGTACGCCATCACACGGATACTATCATTGTTGGACGCGATCCTGAAATCCACGCGATGCGCCCACCCGACCTTTTACGTATTGCATTAATTTTTTGTGGTACACTAGATACCTACCATCTCTTATTGCGGATGGGTCTTCATGCTAGTGGCCGCATTGATCCACAGGAGGCGACATATATCCGTAAGCAAGACTATAGCAAAGTCTTTTTAGTCGCTCGGATCTGGATATTAATTTATGTTGCCGTTGTGGCTACCAGTATTTGGATGGTCTCCATTCTGCCGCTTATGTTAATAGGACTTCCGCGCATTTACGGTGCATGGCACGGTATCCTAACAGGCCTGTTACAACATCTTGGTTTGGCTGAAAATGTGACTGACCACCGTTTGAATACACGGACGGTGCTTATGAACCCAATAAGCCGCTTTATCTATTTGAATATGAATTATCACGTAGAGCATCATATGTTCACAATGGTGCCTTACTATAGATTGCCTGAGCTACATGAGTTAATCAAAAATGATTTACCTGTGCCAGAACCATCAATGCTAAGCGCTTACCGCAAGCTGTTGCCGGTACTGTTCAAGCAACTGCGTTATCACGATGCTGTGATTATTCCTGAATTACCTGAAGGGGCCGCGCCATACCGGCCGGAAGTCGAGCACCTTCGACCGTTTGCTGTTTGAGTTTACGGGTTCATATATGAATCTGAAGGCTCCAGGTCAGGGAAATCGCGTTGGGCCAATACGCCCAGCACAAATGACCTCTATTTGGACTAGTGAAAGGGTGAGGGTGATCAGTTACAACAAATTATATTTTATATGTAGAACTGGAGGCATGAACCACATGGGTTTACTAAGTAACAATGCAATTGTAACAGGCGGTGCGCAAGGAATCGGCGGAGCCGTCGCTAAGAAATTAGCATCAAATGGTGCACGATTGGCCATATGGGATTTAGATTTTGGTCTTGCAACAAAAAAAGCCACAGCATTAGGTAGTGGTTCGATTGCTATCGAAGTCGATGTTTCAAACTGGCAAAGCGTACAGAATGCTTACGGCCAGACGTTTAATGAATTCGGGCGCGTCGACATTCTGGTTCATTCAGCTGGAATAGCGGGAAGCAACGCACCAGTCGCCGATTACTCGGTCGAAGAGTTTAGGCAAATCATAGATATTAATCTTATGGGGACGTTCCACGTCAACAAAGTGGTTGTGGAAGATATGCGGTCACAAAATTATGGTCGTATAGTTAATATTTCCTCGATAGCAGGTAAAGAAGGAAATCCCAATGCGTCCGCTTATTCTGCCTCAAAGGCAGGGGTTATTGGCCTAACCAAATCATTGGGTAAAGAACTTGCTGACGTGGATATTGCCGTTAACTGTGTAACACCTGCTGCCGCGCGAACACGTATTTTTGATCAGATGAAGCAAAAACACATAGATTATATGCTCTCAAAAATCCCACGCAACCGTTTTCTAGAAGTTGAAGAAGCGGCCTCAATGATCTGCTGGCTGGTTAGCGCAGAAAACTCTTTCACAACTGGTGCAGTATTCGACCTCTCGGGCGGACGCGCAACATACTAATAGGTGCACCCAGACAAACCCATTTCAGCATCGATCAACTAACTCCGAACGAACAGATTCCCCATTCGGACTGTACTTCTGTTTTTCCGTAAGCCTGTGTGTTGGCACGCACGAAGCTGCTCGAGCTTTCCTCACTGAGCCAAGCCATACGGAGAAAGGGCTGAAACAGCGGACCGGGTGCTGCCAAACTAATGAGAACACCAATCAGATTGCTCGCACCGCCTAAATCTATGCGCTCAATAATTGACGCCACTCAGCGAGAGCAGCAGCGCGGTTCAGCTTGAAATTGATACGTGAGTCAAGGTGGCGTTACCAAACAAAACCGCCCCCGAATGAATTTGTAAGGCTAACACTAAAGGCCCGTGGTCCGAGACGCGGGGCCTTATAATAGGGGGGTGCGGTCAATAGACCTACGTCTCAACTGCAGTGATCAGGCACAGTAACCCCTTGCAGTTGGTCCACGGACCACGGCCCGAGCAAAACTAAACAATGCCGATTGGGCTCAGGCAACGCCATGGGCAGGTCGACGGTGCGTGATCCAATGCCCACGGTCCTTGGCTCCGTGTCTTAACGTTAGGCATTGGGCTAAAGCGGGCATTTAATCAATTTGCAGCGAAGGGCTTCTTTGAGCCCAATCTGTCATTTTTCCGCGTCGCAGCGAATGGCTGCTTTTGTGGAAAGGCTGCGACTGGCCCATTGAATTGATGGTTTTGTGGAGACTTGGACTTGAGCCATGCGAGTTCTATTGGTGCATGAGATCTCCGGTACAGGTCAAGTTCATTTGAGTTGGGAGTCCATTTGGCAGAGCGCGGTGAGCATCGCCACCTCGACCAGTAAATAAATTTCTTGACCAAATGGTTAAAAGAAGAGTTAATCTGACGAAACTTAGGCAGGGATGATAAGATGATGAAAACAAAAAACCTTAACCGCCGCCACTTTATGGCGACGACCGCAGCAACATCGCTGATACTTGGGGCTGGGCGGGCCATGGCTGCAGAGCCGATCAAAACGGCGGGTATTTATACTGTGCCTGTCGAACAGCAGTGGGTCAGCCGCATTCATAAAGCAGCACTCGCAGCGCAGGATCGCGGCGACATTGCTTATTCGTTCTCGGAAAATGTTAGCAATACTGATTATGCACGTGTGATGCGCGAATATGCTGAGGCGGGTAACACGCTGATCATCGGCGAAGTCTTTGGCGCGGAACAAGAAGCACGCGAAGTCGCTGCTGAATATCCAAACGTCGCGTTCTTGATGGGCTCAAGCTTTAAAGAAGACGCAGCGCTTTCAAATTTCTCGGTCTTTGATAACTATATCCAGGACGCGTCCTATCTATCTGGCATCATTGCTGGAGCGATGACTGAATCCGGCAACATCGGCATGGTCGGCGGGTTCCCAATTCCCGAAGTGAATCGTCTGATGCATGCATTCATGGCTGGCGCGCTTGAAATGAACCCAGATATCAAGTTTCAAGTCAGCTTTATCGGCAGCTGGTTCGACCCACCCAAAGCGAAAGAAACCGCATTTGCGATGATCGAAAACGGCGTGGATGTGCTTTATGCTGAGCGGTTTGGTGTTTCTGATGCCGCGCAGGAAAAAGGTATTCTTGCCATCGGTAACGTCATTGATACGCAGGCTGATTATCCTGACACAGTTGTTGCGTCTGCGATTTGGCATTTTGAGCCAACGCTGGATAAAGCAATCGCTGAAGTGCAGGCAGGTAGCTTTGCCGCTGCGGACTACGGCGCTTATTCGTTCATGAACCAAGGTGGTACAAGTCTTGCGCCTTTGGGCACGTTTGACGGCAAAGTTCCAGCAGCGGCACTTGCGCTTGTGGCGCAGCGCGAGGCTGAGATTAAGTCAGGTGCGTTCTCGGTCACGATTAACGACAACGAACCATCGTCGTCTTAATCGAACATGTCCAAAGATGCAGTTGAGGCACTTTCCCTTAACGCCATAACCAAACGATTTGGAGAGCTGACCGCGAATGATGCGGTCAGCCTTTCTGTGAACGTTGGTGAAGTTGTCGCCCTTTTGGGCGAGAACGGTGCGGGAAAAACCACCCTGATGAATATACTGTTTGGCCAGTATACGGCTGACAGCGGGACCGTGCGCGTATTCGGTGACACATTGCCACCGGGCAATTCGCGGGCCGCATTGGATGCCGGTGTTGGCATGGTGCACCAGCATTTCACGCTGGCTGATAACCTGACCGTCCAAGAGAACATCACGTTGGGTGTTCATTCGCTGTTGAAGCCAAGCTTGGGGCGGGCTGCAGCAAAGGCGCGGATTGCTGCGTTGTCAAAGAAATTTCACCTTGCCGTTTCGCCGGATGCACGTGTCGGAACGCTTTCTGTGGGCGAACGCCAGAGGGTCGAAATCCTCAAGGCGCTGTACCGCGATGTGCGCATTCTGATCCTTGATGAACCGACGGCGGTTTTGACACCACAAGAGACGGATGACCTGTTCGCAACCCTCAGACTTGCCATCGCAGAAGGGCTTTCGATCATCTTCATCTCGCATAAATTGCATGAGGTTATAGCAATCGCGGACCGCGTCGTTGTGTTGCGGCACGGGAAAATGGCGGGTGGTGTAAATACGAAAGACACCGATAAAAACGCACTGGCCGCGATGATGATGGGAACCGAGGCGACGCCGCCTGAAGTCTCGCCTGCGAAACCGGGTGCGCCGTTGCTTGCCTTGCGAAATGTGACGACTGCTGATGTCGGCAGCGTACCCGGTTTGAAATCCGTTTCATTGGCTTTGAAAGCGGGTCAAATCGTCGGTCTTGCGGGCGTGTCTGGCAACGGACAGGCAGCAATGGCTGATGTCGTTGGAGGATTGTTAAATCCAAATGACGGGCAAGTCGTTCTGGGCAGCGAAATGGTTCAGAAATGGACGCCCCGTATAGCGGTGCAAAGCGGTATCGCGCGTATCCCTGAAGACCGGCACAAGACTGGCACTATTGCAGATTTTGACCTTGTAGAGAACGCAATATTGGAACGATACAAATCGCCCGCTTTTAGTAATGGCGGATGGCTGAACTGGCGCAAGTCACGAGCGTTTGCAGATGGTATTATCGAAAAATACGATGTGCGTTGCCCCGGATCAGACACGCCGATCCGGCTATTGTCAGGCGGCAATATGCAAAAACTGATCCTTGGGCGGGTGCTTGAGGCTGATCCACAGATAATCCTAGCTAACCAACCTGTTCGTGGTCTGGATATTGGTGCGGTCAACTATGTGCACAGCCAATTGTTGGCGGCCCGGGAACGCGGTGCAGCGGTGCTATTGATTTCTGAGGATTTGGATGAGGTAATTGCGCTATCGGACGTGATCCATGTCATTGCAGACGGGCGGCTTTCACCAGAATTTCAGCGAGGCGAGATGACACCAGCGCAATTGGGGCTTTGGATGGCCGGTCAGGGATTCGAAATGGACGTTGCCCATGCGTCTTGAGCCTATCAAAAACCCGACACTGGCCCGCAAACTGGTCCCACCTGCAATCGCTCTTATCTCGACTGTCGTGATCGCATCGCTTTTGGCGATGGTCGCAGGCGCAAACCCGTTTTCGGTCATTGGATTGATCCTTAAAGGCTCGTTTGGCTCACAATTCGCAATCCTAGAAACACTAAACCGCGCAACACCTTTGATTTTCACTGGCCTCGCGGTCGCGGTCGCGTTCCGTGCGAAGTTTTGGAACATCGGTGCAGAGGCACAGCTTTATGCAGGTGCGCTTATGACGGTCCTACTAGGCACGGGTGTTTTGCCTTGGCCCAGCTTTGCGATCCTACCGTTGATCATTGTCGCATCCATCTTGGCTGGGGCCATTGTTCTATTGGTTCCCGCTCTTCTAAAAACACGGTTTGGCGTCGATGAAGTCGTCACGACATTGCTGTTCAACTTCATTTTCCTGCTGTTTATCTCAATGCTACTTGAAGGGGTGCTCAAAGACCCGATGGGCATGGGTTGGCCTAAATCGGCCCGCATCATACCCGAGGCGAAATTGCCGCGAATTGTGGATGGGCTACGCCTGCATTGGGGTTTTGGTCTTGCAATATTCTCGGCCATTTGCATTTGGATCATCCAAACCCGCAGCACATTGGGATATGAAATGCGCGCCGTCGGGTTAAACAAGGATGCCGCTGCTTTTGCGGGTATTCCAGTCAACGTTGTAATCGTGAAAACAGCGCTGCTTTCTGGTGGACTTGCAGCGCTTGCTGGGTTTTCAGAAGTGGCCGGATTAAAGGGCAGCCTCACGCTCGATCTGTCGCCGGGGTTTGGATACACAGGGATCATCGTGGCAATGTTGGCTTTGCTGAATCCACTTGGCGTTATTGTGGCCGCCTTGTTCGTTGCTGGTATTTTTGTGGGTGCTGACAGCATGAGCCGTGCCGCCGATGTGCCGACATACCTGGCGGATATCATGCTTGCGACAGCGCTTCTTCTTATGGTGCTGGCCATCATGCTGACGCGCTTTCGCGTGGTGAGGGATTAGCGCCATGGAAATTATCGACATCCTCTTCACCGCTAGCTTTTGGGCCGCAGCAATTCGCATTGCCAGCCCACTAATTTTTGCCACACTGGGGGAACTAATCTGCGAACGCGCAGGTGTGTTGAACCTCGGGATCGAGGGGATCATGGTCGCCGGTGCTTTTGCGGGCTGGATGGCGGTTTATTCCGGCACAGGCCTTTGGACGGGCGTTTGCGTCGCAATGCTTGTCGGGATGCTATTTGGTCTACTCCACAGCACACTCACGGTGCCGTTTGGTCTCTCTCAGCATGTCGTCGGCCTTGGCGTCACATTGCTGGCAACGTCCTCGACTTACTATGCCTATCGGTTGGCGCTACCAGAAGTCACAAGCCCGCCAAAAATTGAAGCATTCCAGCCCTTTGAAATCCCATTTCTATCAGACATTCCGCTACTTGGTCCGGCGCTGTTTTCGCAAACACCGCTTACCTATCTCGCCTTCATTCTTGTGGCGGTTGTTGGCGTGGTTCTCTACCGCACGCCCCTTGGACTAGCCGTACGCGCAGCCGGTGAAAACCCCGCAGCCGTGGCTGCACAAGGCCTATCCGTCACTGCAATTCGCATGGGGGCTGTTATGGTTGGCAGCGGCCTAATGGCCGTCGGCGGTGCTTTCTTGACCATGTCGGCATTCGACAGCTTCTTTTTTGAGATGGTAAATGGCCGTGGTTGGATCTGTATTGCGCTAGTTGTCTTTGGGTCGTGGAGACCCGGCAAGGCACTGTTGGGCGCTGTTCTTTTCGCGGCTTTTGATGCGCTACAGATCCGGGTACAACAAACAAGTTTGGGCACCCATATTCCCTACCAAATATTCCTGATGATGCCCTATATCCTATCGATATTCGCGCTTATCCTGATGTCACGACGCGCCGAAGTGCCTGCCGCGCTCATGGTTCCGTTCAATAAAGGAGAGCGCTAATGTTTGATCTGATCGTTAAAGGCGGGACGCTGCCAGATGGGCAAGTCTCAGACATTGGGATTGTGGGCGATAAGATCACGGCTATCGGTTCACTTGCTTCAGCGGAGTCAGGTAAAGTGATTGATGCGACTGGCGATTTGGTCAGCCCGCCGTTTGTCGATCCGCATTTTCACATGGACGCAACGCTGTCCTACGGCCTGCCGCGGATCAACACGTCCGGCACACTTCTAGAAGGCATCGGGCTTTGGGGCGAACTCAAGCAAGTCATGTCCCAAGACGATATCATCGCACGCGCGCTGACTTATTGCGATTGGGCGGCGAGCATGGGGTTGTTGGCAATTCGCAGCCATGTTGATACCTGTGACGATCGGCTTTTGGGGGTCGAGGCGCTGCTTGAAGTACGACAGCAAGTCAAAGACTATATCGATCTACAGCTTGTCGCCTTCCCACAGGACGGTTTTTATCGTGATCCAACGGCACGCGAAAACACCATCCGCGCATTGGACATGGGTGTCGATGTTGTTGGGGGTATCCCGCATTTCGAACGCACCATGGCAGACGGCGCGACGTCGGTGAAAGAGCTTTGCGAAATCGCAGCAGCGCGTGGTTTGCAAGTAGATATGCATTGCGATGAATCCGACGATCCACATTCACGCCACATCGAAACGCTCGCATACGAAACGCAGCGGTTGGGCCTTAATGGCAGGGTCGCGGGATCGCATTTGACGTCGATGCATTCGATGGACAACTACTATGTCTCGAAATTGCTGCCGCTTATTGCCGAAGCTGAAATCAACGTAATCCCAAACCCGCTGATTAATATTGTGCTGCAGGGGCGGCATGACACCTTTCCCAAACGTCGCGGTTTGACGCGCGTAAAAGAAATGTTGGCCATGGGGATCAATGTCGGGTGGGGCCAAGATTGTGTGCTGGACCCATGGTATTCGCTTGGCACTGCCGACATGCTTGATGTGGCCTTCATGGGTTTGCATGTCGCGCAAATGACCAGCCCTGATGATATGCGGACCTGCTTTGACATGGTCACAGTGAACAATGCCAAAACGATGGGCCTGACGGACTACGGACTGCATGTCGGAGCCAAGGCGTCTATGGTCGTCCTTGATGCCAGCAATCCGATTGAAGCTCTACGGCTGCGTGCTGCCCGACTTTGTGTCGTCGCAAACGGCCAAGTCATTAGCCGGTCACCTCGGGCCGACGCAACGTTGTCTCTGCCAGGACGTCCAAAATCATCGAGAAGAAGGCACAGCCCAGACACCACGTAATTTCGGACGCTCCCACACTGATGTTGTGTGGTGAAATCGTTGGACGCGGAAAGGTTGGTGCAAGATGCGGGATCCACAAAAGCGGCCATTGGCGCAGTTGCAGCGAATTCACACTTTGTCCGCATAGCAGTCGTTGGCGCTTAGCCTAAGCAATGTCTGCTTCCTCAGTTGGTGCTGGCAAACAAAACCCCCGTCCAATGAATCTACGCCCCCAACACTAAAGGCCCGTGGTCCGAGACGCGGGGCCCTAGGATAGGGGGGCCCGGTCCGTGGTCTTGCGGCTCTGCTGTAGGGATTGGGCCAAGTAACCCCTTGCAGTTGGTCCACGGACCGCGGCCCGAGCAAAACCAAT
>Ga0209199_1001045_pt1 | contig 34796 bp, 34 predicted proteins | sample COGITO_mtgs_1105_7_FD_184805 | JGI IMG/M metagenome (GOLD analysis project Ga0209199, IMG submission 184805) | Pelagic marine microbial communities from North Sea - COGITO_mtgs_110523 (SPAdes) (version 2) | ecosystem: Environmental > Aquatic > Marine > Epipelagic ...
GGAGACAAAAAGATCCGCTTGGGTTACGAAAGGTTTCTGCATGAAACGACGATACCAAATACTCGTGCTATTGGGAATCCTCTAGTTATGCTGAGGTCTCATGCTATTTGTGCCAAAAATATATTTTTGGATGACATAATTGCGACTACTGCAGGAACCGAGCCTTCAAAAAGCTGTCAGCGGCTTGTTGTATATAGACGAAAATGGAAATCATGCAGTGGGGTTATAAATCATTCACTTCATAGAGGATGTGATCATATCGCCCATATATTACGAGCCGTGAGGCAGCATTCTGGCAAACCTTGAACAGATCTGCGCACCATGGGACGCGCCGACGGGGTTTATGGGGCGACAAACCTATTCTTGGCTGCGTCTGGGAAATGAACCTTGTAAGTTTTGAGGCGAATGCATGAGGAGCTGCGGTGGTAAACGAGGGTGGGACTCCATCAGAATGGCTGGCGCTTGATCTCGCACAACGATGTGCAGGGTAAAGCTGCGAACTCTGAGGGCACAAAATTAATTAAACCTTTAAAAATATGTTCATTTTTTGGACAGTTGTAGCATTTGCGTGTTATAAAAAGACTGCTAATTCTGGGTAGGGGGACGAATATGGACGAATTTTCCAGCGGGCGCGCCCAAAATGCATTTGCGCAGCATGCTCTAACACCAGATGAAGATCTGGCCGATAGTTCGATCTCTACCAGCTGGGCACGCTGCTCTTCTTTTGGCTTGAACCCAGCAGGCAAACCTGTGGATGCGGTAACATCAAACACTGAACTTTCCGAAATTATTCAGGAAAATCAACATATAAGAAAGTTTGTACTGCCTGAGTTAGAGCTTTTGTACAACCAGATCGCCGGCACAAACTTTATGGTGGCCTATGCCGATACGCGCGGCGTTGTTCTCGATGCGTTGCTCGATGATGAGTTCAAGAAAAGTGATGCAGGAAAAGCCGTCATTCCGGGGTCGATTTGGACAGAAAACTATCGGGGAACCAATGCGCTTGGTCTGGCGCTTCACAGCGGCGCGGCGCAAATTGTGGCCGGCCATGATCATTTTTTTCGAAAACTGGGCAATCTGTCATGCTTTGCCGCCCCGATTTATGGGCAAGATGACCAGATCGTCGGTATGATTGATGCCACCTCCGATGCGGCCTCGCGCCAGCAGCACACACTGGCTCTGGTCAAACTTGCCAGTAAAAATGTCGAAAACAGGCTGTTTATCGATCAATTCAGTACGTCTTCGATTATTGCCTTTCATGCGCGCCATGAATATTTGTCAACGACCAGCGCGGCACTCTTGGCGGTGGATGATCACGGCTTTATCGAGGGCGCAAACATCAATGCCAAAATCATGCTCAATGGGTTGGATCTCCCGCAAAAACAGCATTTTCGTGATATTTTCGCACTCCCGTTTTCGGCAATTATCAACCGGCTTAATTCTGATGAGATCATTCGTATTCAAGACACGATGGGCTCAGCGGTATTTATGTCGATGAAAGAGTCTACAACTAAGCGCATTGTTCATATGCCGGTGAAACTGAATTTGTTGCAAACGCTAAAAGCAGCGGCGTCCGATAACGGGTGTGATAGTAAAACCGATCCGGCCAACGATAGCGTTTTGCCTAAGTACATTGATGCAGATCCAGTTTTAAAACGGCATCTGACACTGGCCCGAAAAGCTTTGGAACATAAGCTTCCGGTTTTTATAGAAGGGGCGCGGGGATCAGGTAAGAAAACCACTGCGCTGGCGCTGCATCAGCAGCTTTTGTGCGGTAAACCCTTTGTTGAAATCGATGGCAGTCTCTTAACCGAGGACAATCATGAAAGCGTCTTTTTTGGCCCGGCGGGAAAACTTGCTTACTTTGACCATCAGCCGCCAAGCCAGGCCCGGGGGAAACTGGCACAAGCCAATGGAGGAACACTGTTTTTAAGCGCAATTGATGCGCTGCCGGAAGCGGTGCAGGACACCATCAGCCAAGTGCTGGAAGCAACTCTTGAAACCAGGCCCGCCAAAGGTCAACAAGCGATTGGCGGTCTGGTATTCTCGAGCCAATACGCGATGTCAGACTTGCAACAGCAGCCAAACATGAAACCTGTCTTTCTTGAGAGTTTGCTAGGCGCACAGATTTCGTTGCCCAGTTTGCCGCAACGCACCGATTTTAGAAAACTGACCGTTGAATTGCTGCGGCAAATTGCACCCTCGCAGCGGCTGTCTAAAGCCGCATTAGACGCTTTGGAAACGCGGGATTGGCCCGGAAATATTGGCCAGTTAAAAAAGGTTCTCAGGGTTCTCGTCGCCAGTGCAGAAGGTCCGATTATTCGTTATGCCAATCTTCAGACTGATCATACCTTGTCTGCGGGCGACATGACCCCATGTGAGACGTGTACGCAATCGCCCATGCGCAAGGAAAGCTGCCTATTGATCAAGAAGACATGGCTTGAAACAGGGGGCAACATCAGTCTGGTGTCACGACGTTTAGGCATTTCGCGGACGACCGTGTACAAACATGTGACAAGCATATCTTAGGTATATTCTGGTCAGGCACATCTGAAATTTTGTCCTTTTTACACTCCGATTATTTTTGACATCTGGACATACGCATCTGCCCTTCCATGCGTTTGCGGCATTGCGAACTTGTCTGTCGTAATCTTTTGCGAGGCTTTCTATGTTTACATGGTAACGTTGGAGAGTAAAATGTTGAAGAAAATATATCGAGCAATGATCTTGGCTAAAGCGGTATCTGCAGCTATGAAAACGCTTCAAAATTCGACTGACGCGCAGCTTGCAGAGGCTGGGATCGATCGTACAACGTACGCATTGTACGTCATGAAACAAATTGAAGCAGAATTTGCCAAAAAAGATGCCAACGTCACTGCTGATGCGGTTGCAAATGCAAATATGATCCACCAAGCAATCTGATTTGGTTGCAGACCCGTATTTGAGGGTTTTGCTGTTTTCGAGTTTGTGTGTTTTCGAATCTGTATGCAATACGTGTTTGGTAAGGTTGCAGTGGCAGGTTTGTCATCCTTGTGCGGGCGGCCCAATATGTTCGCCGCTGGTGGAGTAAACCATTTGAAGATGTGGCCGCACCGTAGGCCCATATTTTTGAAAAAATACCCTTGGCAGAGGTCGAAGAGCGCTATGATCGGGTGGGTTTTCGGTTGTTCCGTCGATAAAAGCTATGATCAGTCACTGTGCGTCCTTACCGCTTTTTGGTACACTTATTGATTTTGGCCATTGTAAAATAAATTGTTTTTGTTTGATTGCTGTAACTTTGTGGTGCGGTCAGGCGTTGGATCACTGATTGAAAGTAGCATCCAAAGACCTTTGCACAATTCCTGATTTCTGCACTCGGCCAAATTTTATATGCTTTGGAAATCTACATTGGGGTTTTCATGGATATTTTCATGCACGAGAGCGCGCGTCGAATTGGGGAGCAGAATGTCTTGCACAAAGTCGATGCGCTTACGGGTTGGTCTTTGGTTTTGCCCCTTCTGAAAACGGTTTGACCTAATCCGGTCTGGGTCCTCAGCGATATTCTGGACCCACAAGAATATGATGAGATTGTTTGTTTAAATATCTGCTGATCAGGCGGTCATGCAGCCGATTGCGACCTATATCGAAGGCTGCGGGCCGGTTGGTGCCGATGCGCCACATGTGAAGGCAAGTGAGACGCTCACCGCCCTAATTAATCTGGCGATTGGCCACGAACGTGCCATCCTCGTTGCAGATAATGGCAAGGATGTCGGCGTCGTTTCCCGGACCGATATTCTGCGAACTGTTGTTGAGGGGACCGAAATGTCCTGAGTGATGGCGCGTAAAATCCGCTTGAAGCCACTGAGTACGCAGGCCGCTCTGGCCTATGCTGCAGATCGGCGCAAGAATATTGAAATTTTTGCACGTACCGATGCCGAATATTATATCCAGCAGTTCGACAGAATTGGTGCGAGTGCGAAAGTCACTGCGACGTTCGATCCTATGGCGGGGCAATCTGGTTTAGGGTCCGTGGATTGTGGTTCTGGGCATTGCCTTTCTTGGTCATTGAAATGCTGGTGATTGTGCAAATTGTAGACGGGTTATTTGGCAACTTCGCAGCGGATGCTTTTGCGCGCATCGCCTCGATTGAAGGCACGCTTGATCTGCGCCGCTGACAACTGGCCACAGCGATCGAAACTGGATCTGAGAAAATTGATGTCTACTGGCGCACCGTCGATATGCTTGAGGATGCCATTGGCGGAATTCGCGACGAGGCCGTTGCCTTGTCTGAGCAGGGCATCTGGATCGCATTGACTGGATTGATCTTGTTATTGACTGACAAAGTTATGAAATCATTGAAGGCCAACTGGGCGCTTGTGGCGCGATTTTCAGATTGGTTATTCAATCGTGGCCTGCGCTCGGGTCTGCCGGTATCGCATGTGGTTTTCAGCGCAATATTCATGATCTTGATCATCATTGCCGCCGTCTTACACTATAGCCTACATGGTTGGTTTAGTATCCTAAGCGATTTTCCGACTGACCCAGACTAAGGGTTGAACAGTATTACTTGGGTCGAGGTGTTATTTGCGTTTTGTGTTGCCAATAGGGAAATGGTGTTTGATTTCATCACCTATGGTATTCGCATGATCCTTGATCCTTGATCCTTGATCCTTTGGAGTTGGTGTTTGTAAAGACCCCTTGGATCGTAATCGCCAACCTTATCGTGCTGCTGACACGGCTGACGGCGGGTATTCGCACCGCGATCTGGTTGGCCAGTTTTCTGGCCTACATGGGGTTGTTGGAGTTCTGGGAAAAGGCCATGACCACGTTGGCGCTGTTGGGAACAGCGGCCTGCCCGCCCATCCTTATTGGTATTCCAGTGGGTATGTTCTGCGCCTGTCGCCCTCGAATTTATTCGTTTATCCAGCTTATCATGGATTTCATGCAAACCATGCCCGCCTTTGTTTCTATGATACCGGTGATTGCCTTCTTTGGCTCGGACAAGCCGGCAGCCCTTGTCTCGACGTTGATTTTTGGTGGGACACCTGTTGTGCGTCTGACCGTGCTGTTCCTGCGCAGCGTGCCTGATAGCGTGCGCGAGGCAGTGGCCTCTTTTGGCGCCAACAAGTGGTATTTGTTGACCCGCGTTGATCTGCCGCTGGCCAGCCCATCAATCCGCGCCGGGATTGATCAAACGATCACGTTGTCATTGACGGTGGTTGTTGTCGCCTCGCTTATCGGTACCAAGGGTTTAGGCGAAGATGTCTTGGAAGCCTTGCAATATGCGAATGTCGGTCAGGCTATCCCGGCGGGTTTCGCAATTTTATTCTGTGCGATGGTTCTTGACCTCATCGTACAGGGACAGACAAAGTAAGGCTGTGCCCCGACGCGCCAGTCAAGCGTCAGAGTGCCGAATATAGGCAGCGAGAGTAAGTGTCAAAAAGCTGATGGGCGACTGATTTGCGTTTAGTCATCAACCCCGGCAGAGACGATCGCATTGAGTTGAAAGACCATTGTTAATGCCGACACGGCAAGGTCTTCAAAGGCAGCGGTTTTGTTTGTCGCTAGGTCCCCTTTGAAGCGGGATTTCTGGGCCAGATGCAGATCAAGCTGTTCATCGGGTAACATGCGCGCAAAACAGGCGCATAAAAGCTGTGCTTCTCTTGGGTCTACTCCTTGCATATTTTTCAACTTCTTCATTAGGAACTTAGCCAACGCCACTCTGGCTTCATCTATCTCTGACTGCGCCGTGCCGTTTTTGGTGAACAGGGCAGTGCTTCCGTAAGGCAGGTTATGCCCTTCAAAACGTGTCCAATCCATATTCTGGTTCGTATCTTTGGTCATTGGGTCATTCCAGTCTCGCTCTGCTCTCAGTCGCCTCTATAAAGAACCCAGAGCATAAATCCAACAAGTACAGGTTTCAGTTAAGCTCTGGGCTTGGGCTGTATTAAAATAATGTATTTGATCAGGGCGGCGCTTAGGTTTGAAAAGCCTTCGGGAGGGTCTTATTAGCAGACCCAAAGTGGGTTGGATATCGAGCCAGTCCAACGCGCTGCCAAAAGAGTTTTGAACGATTTTCTTCTGATATAAATGTTCGCCGCGCATACGCCGCAGGTTTTGCAGAAGGCAGTTTCAAACTGACTGGGTGGCGGTCTGCTGTAATGTCCCACATTATCGGCACCTGTGCGCCAATGGATACCTTCAACAGGGACAAACGCATTTGTGCCAGTGCAGATCTCAAGATTTTGCAACACAAAGAACATTGGCACATACCGAAAAACTGAAATGCCCCTTGCATGCCCCAAGAAACCACACCGCACAGACACTCTCTATTATATTTTTCATCGTTGGCTCCGGAGTTTTATCCAATCATATTAAAGTAGGTTAATTCTTGGAGCGTCTTTTCGCCAGATCTATCATGTCGATATAATTCAGCCCTGCGGGTTTGACGCAGGGCTTTGAAAAATTTGCAAATAAACCTAGGCCTTGGCTATTTTTCTTTGGGGTCGAAAGCGAGAAAAAACTGGTGGGCACAATAAATTGCGATGCCTACTGCAAGAACAGCCCATTCGGTATTTTCTGCTGTAACTTCAAGCAAGGCCCACCCGAAACAAAGCGCAACAACCACAACGCGTCGCCAAACCGGAATAAAAAATGGGATTTGGACATCAATTAACTTTCGGCGCATGACAAAGGCCCTGTTGTGTGTGACATTACGGTTTTCCGAGGCGACCACCTGATATTCAACCCCGGCAGCCGCCATGCAGCGCTTGAACCTGATATTAACGGCATTTACAAAGGCACACAAGAAGATGTTGAAATGATAAAGGCCTGCAATTCAGTGGCGGTTGGATAAATTAATGACCACGCTTCGATCTTAGATAGGCGATAACACCCCTTCAGCATACATGATTGAGGCGCTTGTGGGCGTATTGTGCCTGAAAGTAGTTCTTTAAAGGCGAGCGCCCTTTCTTGCGGTGAATAATGGATTTAAACACGATTTTCGTCGCGCTAGGATCGGTCTTTCGTGCGCATTCAGCATTGCACTGTACCGGTTGCAGCCTGGCAGAAGCTGGCCCTTATTTAGCATCTTTTTCAAATTTTCTCGTTCACAGCATTCGTTTATTCACCAAAAACCGTGAGTTGTTAAATATGGGGTGGATGTAAATCCTTGAATAGGGTTTTGCACATCTTAAAGACAGTTTGAACAGGTCTAAACCTCAGTTTATTCGAAGCCTATGTTCAATGAAAATCAATATAATTAGATACCTAATAGGTAATAATGACTTTAGGTATCCGTGGCTGGGTAAGTAACCCTTGATTTATGTTGCGCAAAAATAGGAAATCAGCTTGAAACACCGCGTATTTTTGCTAGTATTTCATTATGAAACCATATGCACTGAATATAGGCTGGGTGGTGACGTTTTTGCTTTTTAATGCAAACGCGGCCTTTGCTTTGCCTGACTGCCCAAAAACAGATTTTCCACATAACTGTTTTGATAAATATCTTTGGGATGACGGTACTAAATATGTTGGCGATTGGCAGGATGCAACTTTTAACGGGCAAGGTACTTTAAGCTATTCCAATGGGGATAGATATGTCGGTGAATGGCGAAACGGCAAAAAGCATGGCAAGGGCTCTTATACATATGCCAATGGCACAAAGTGTTTTGGTGAGTATCAGAACGACCTGCTGAACGGCAGGGCCAGATGTACCTTTGCGGACGGCGAAGTCTTGGAAGGTATTTGGAAGAACCATAAATTTACTGGAAAGTAGGCTTTTAACCTTCGGCGGTTTGGAAAATAAGTCACTTTCATCGTCTAGAATAGCCAAGTCAAAGACCTTGAATTATATTGAAAATTTTACTTTTACCAAATCAGTTCACGCGGTACCGGCGGTTTGGATTATCAAAGTAAATGGAACAAGAAACCTGCAATTGTTAAAAAATAACCGCAAAGGGTCGTTATTTATAGTGAAAGCAATTTTCATTGTTTTTTCCTCCTTGTTGAACTGGGTGGGTAGCAATACCCATCCTTTTTTGTTGCCAGAGTGTCGATTGAGGCTTTGGTCCAAGACAGGTAATTGTGACACTCCCTAATGGCGCTGAAGTTATATGTTGCAATGTATTGTATCGACACCTTTATTCGGTACCCTCTCGCGAATGTGCATCGCTTTGTGCTTGATTTATCAAACGTGTGAGGCTTGCTGAGGCGATGGCTATTTCGGTGCTGCTGCTTGGGGTATGTTGTAGCTTTATTGATTCCTTTTGAACGCTTTAGACATGTTGTTTTGTCAGGCCGTGAGCCTTGACGTGAAACGTCTGTCACTTCATGGTCGGGTTCTATCGCAAAAAGGTAAAATATGCGTGAGACCGACCTTTATGATCCGGTAAAAGCCTTCCTAATCCGACAGGGGTATACAGTGAAGGCTGAGGTCGGTGCCGTGGATATTGTTGCACTTCGGGGTAACGACCCACCGCTTATTGTCGAGCTGAAAACTGGGTTCTCATTAAGCTTGTTTCATCAGTGCATCGAACGCCAATCGGTCACAGACATTGTGTATCTTGCAGTGCCAAACCAAGCGGGCAAACGGTTTCAAAAAGCTCTGCGCGCAAATAAGACGCTTGCGCGGCGCTTGGGGCTTGGCGTTCTCACTGTGCATACTGGCGACGGGTTGGTTGAGGTGCATCAAGATCCCGGTCCCTACCGACCACGCAAATCCGTTAAACATCAGGGCAAATTGTTGCGCGCATTTGCGCGTTTGGATGGTGATCCGAACAAAGGTGGTGCGACCCGCCACGGGCTGGTGACGGGATACCGTCAGGATGCGATTAAATGTGCAACCTATTTGATCAATGCGGGTGCTGAAAAAGGCGCTTTGGTGGCAAAGGCGACGGGGGTTAAGGCCGCAACGGCGATTATGCGCGACAATCACTATGGCTGGTTTGTAAAGGTCGAGACTGGCGTCTATGGTTTGACTGATGTTGGGCGCAAGGGTCTGGCAGACTGGCAGCACGCTTTGAACTGAACGTCTAAACTAAGCGCATTCATGTGCAAACAGTTAACTGCATTGCGAGACTGGTTTGCGGCCGTTCGAACATAACAGCACTCATCACCGCTTTGTGCCAACCGCAAGGGTCATAGAAACGTTTAAAATGAAGAGAGTTCCAGCCCAGCGGCGCGATGCACAGTTCGGCGGATTGGTTGCCTTGATAGAGCGCAAAGGTTCCTCGGCGGGCTTCTTGTGTATATCGCGTCAGTATTGATCGCTCTGCCATGTCCGTAATCTGGTCGAGCGGCAGATCTGATATCGCAAAAAACCCATAGCCTTGGGGTGCATCGTCGGTACCGCTGCCATGATAGAAAATGCTGTGTAGGCCGGTTTCACTCTCTTGATATACGCTATCAAGCACGCGTAACTTTGCCTCCATCCCAACAGCTGCGCGCCTTGTGACAGGCGCAACCAGTTTGCTGTCCTCTGCGGGGGCCGCCGGCACAGAGTAACTGCCATCACGGGGTATTTTCAAAAAAACCTTGCTGTCACGCGATAGGACCCCGCCAAGTTTCAGGGTGCCGGATTTGGCACTGCAGAGATCAGGGATTGATCCAACCCAACCGAGAAATAATTGCCTTTAAAATATCCCAAGGGCGCGCCCTGCTGGATTTGCATATCCAGCACACGGCCAATCATGATGACATGATCCCCAGCTTCAACAAGATTTTCGCGCTGACAGATGAAATTGGCAAGAGCATCACGCAATACTGGCATTTCAGCGGCACCATGGGTCCACTCGCCCAGATCGAATTTATTGGCAGATTGCGAGGCAAAGATTTTCGAAATGTCACGCTGTGCGTCGCTCAACACATTGACTGAAAAACAGGTTGATGTGCGAAAAACTTCATAGCTTAAGCCCGTTTTCGCGATACAGATTAACACCAGAGGTGGATCTAGCGAGACTGAAGTGAACGAATTTGCAGTAAAGCCACGCCGCGTTCCATCGGCCTGCCGCGTGGCCACCACCGTGATCCCCGTGGCAAAGCTGCCAAAGGCTTCGCGCAGGGCTTTTTTGTTTTGATCTGACATTGGTGGGGGCACGGTTGGCGTTAAATAATGAGCGTTGTCGGCGCCGAGTTTGGGGGGGGAGGCTGCAGCCGGCATTGGGGCTGCTCCAAACCTCAGTGGATTTGACGCCACCTGCCACGGTCTGTCGGGATTGTCGGGATTGGCAATAGTACTCAGCATATTGCGCGCGGCGACATGCGGGTCGTTGATCATGTCTTGGACTGTTTGCAGCGGCCCATAGGGGATCAGACCGCCAAGTTTTTGTGTCAATTCTGCTTTGGAGTATTGGGCCGTCCAGGCACCGACCAGCGTGTTGAGCACCTGGCGGTTTTCGGCCCGGGCTGCGCGCGTGGAAAACCGCGGGTCGCACACCAAAGCGTCGCCTTGCATGACACCGGCTAAGGCACGCCAAAAGGCGTCATCGACGATGCCAAGAGCCACGGCGCCATCGCGGGCGCCAAACAGCCCGAACGGGGCTAAAAATGGGTGATTGTTGCCTTCGGGGCCCGGCACAGTCCCGGTGAAGTCGTTGAGATAGACCGCCCGTTCGCACAGGCTGATCATTGCGTCATACATGGCAACATCGACAAATTGGCCTGCGCCAGTTGCATCTGCGTGGCGCAGCGCCGCCATCAGGCCAAAGGCCATTATCATGCCTGAGAAAATATCTCCGACCCCCGGTCCAACCTTGGTTGGGCTTGCCGCATCTGGTCCGGTGATCGCCATAAGGCCGCCCATTGCTTGGGCCACTACGTCATAGCACGGCCAATCGGCATAGGGGCTTTGACCCGAACGGGGATCGCCAAAACCGCGAACTGCGCCATAGACCAAACGTGGGTTGAGCGTTGCGAGATATTCATAAGATAGTCCCAATCGCTCCATCACGCCGGGGCGAAAGTTCTCGACCAATACGTCGGCATCGCGCACCAAAATGCAGAATGCGGCCTTGCCGTCTGGGGTTTTCAAATCCAGCGTGACGCTTTTCTTTGACCGGTTCAGGCTGACGAAATACCCCGCCCACAGATGATCTGGATCATCGTCTCGAAACGGTCCGTTGGCCCGGCTTGTATCGCCGGTTCCGCTTTCAACTTTGATCACTTCCGCGCCGTGGTCGGCCAGCATCATTGTGCAATAGGGGCCCGACAGCATACGGCTGAGGTCGAGAACCCTGACACCGTTTAAAATACCTTTGGTTTCAGTCATGTCCATCGCCCTGTGCGCTTTGCCTTGGTATCGGCGTCCTTAAGTGCGAGGCCAGAAACCTAAGAATTGGCTGCGTGACTGCTGCGGGGTTTTCGGCCAGCGCCATGTGACGCAGTCCGTTCAAGATATGTAGCTCGGCACCGTTGATGTCATTTGCAATGGCCCGTGCCATATCCGGGCCGTTGCCGAAATCTTCGTCACCGGTGATAACGAGGGTTGGGCAACTGATCGCAGGCGTGGGGTTGGTAATTTCATCGATACCGGTCGCTAAGATCTGATAAATAGTGTGATAAATATCTTGTTTATTGTCCAGGACCCAAGCGCGCACAAGGTCCATCAATTTAGGATTTTTGTGGCGGAACGGCGCGGTGAACCATCGCTCTAATGCGGCCTCTACTGTGGCTGCTGACCCCTGCTCACGTGCCTGCGCCACGCGGTCAAGGATCGCGCGTTGTGCCGCGGCGCTGCGTTGATGTGGTGAGTGTAGGATTACCAAACTGTTGACTCGTTGTGGTGCATCTTGGGCGATCCGACGCGCAATCATACCCCCCAGAGAAAAGCCGATTACAGTGGCGTTTTCGATCCCGGTATAATTCATAAGGGTTTGGGCCTGATTGGCAAAAAGCTTGAGTGACGGTGTTGCGGGCGGGGCTTTGCTCTTGGCGTGTCCAAATAGGTCATAGCTCACCACCCGGTGATGTTGCGATAGCGCTGCCACCTGCCATTGCCAGACGTCTTTATTCAGGCCTAATCCATGGATCAGAATGATCGCGGGTGCGGTTTTCTCGCCAAATTCTGAAAAAACGGTGCCGTTGATCTCCCTGTCTTCCATTCGGCCTCCCTCAGAAGTGTTTTTACGCAATGAGCACCAGACTAGACTGGGCAAAGCCTGCGTGTACACTTTATTTTCGCCATAGTGTGGCGAAAAATCGCATTTGTTTATGCAATAACCGTCAAGAATGGGAATCGGTATACCAAACAGAAGGATCAACCCAATGTCAGAAATTCAGACCTATAGAATGTTGATAGATGGAGCCTGGGTGCCGGCATCGGACGGGGCCGTGTTTGACAGCGTTAACCCATCAACGGGTCAGGTTTGGAGTCGCGTTCCCGAGGCCACAGCTGCGGATGTCGATCGCGCTGTTCAGGCCGCCCACCGGGCTTTTAAGACGGGGCCTTGGGCCGCATTGCTGCCAAACCAGCGCGGGCAAATGTTGCGCAAACTGGCTGATTTGCTGGTGGAAAAATCTGAACATTTGGGCCGTATTGAGAGTGTGGATACCGGCAAAATGTTGAAAGAAACTCGCTGGCAGGCCAAATATATTGCGGAATTTTTTCAGTTTTATGCCGGATGTGCGGATAAAATCGTGGGTGAGGTGTTGCCGATTGATAAGCCTGATATGTTTGTATTTACCGATCGGGAACCGCTTGGGGTGGTTGCCGCAGTTGTGCCGTGGAATTCCCAGTTGTTTCTGGTGGCTGTCAAAATCGGTCCGGCTTTGGCGGCAGGCAACACGGTGGTTTTAAAAGCCTCTGAGCATGCTTCAGCAGCCCTGTTGGAATTTGGTGCCCTGATCGAGCAAGCGGGTTTTCCGCCGGGTGTTGTCAACATTGTTACTGGGCATGGTGACCCTTGCGGCAAGGTGCTGACCAGTCATCCGAAAGTCGCGCGAATTTCATTTACCGGCGGGCCGGGTGCGGCAAAACATGTCCTGTATAACTCGGCGGAAAATTTTGCTGAGGTTTCTTTGGAACTGGGCGGCAAATCACCTTTTATCGTGTTTGACGATGCCAATATCGAAAGTGCTGTGAACGGATCGATCGCGGGAATTTTCGGCGCAACTGGACAAAGCTGTGTGGCGGGCTCGCGGTTGTATCTACACGAGGATATTGCCGACGCATTTCTTGAACGGATGGTGGCGCTAGCAAAAACTATCCGAATTGGCGACCCCTTGCATGATGACACGCAGATGGGACCATTATGCACCTTGGGCCAGATGGCGCGGGTCGAGGCCGAGGTCGCCAAAGCACAGGCGCAGGGTGGTACGGTTTTATGTGGCGGCAAACGTCCCGATGATTTGGGTGGCAATTATTATGAGCCTACGATCATCGATTGCCCGCGTCAGGATATGGATATCGTCGATACGGAAATGTTTGGGCCTGTACTCAGTGTGCTGCGTTTTAAAACTGAAGCCGAGGTGATCGAACTGGCCAATGATACCGTGCACGGGCTGGCTGCGGGTGTGTTTACCCAAGACAGCGCGCGGTCCTTGCGGGTGGCGCGGGCGATCGAGGCGGGTATTGTCTGGGTCAATACCTACCGCGTTGTCTCGCCGATTGCCGAGTTTGGCGGCAACAAAGGCTCGGGCTATGGGCGCGAAAGCGGCTTTCAGGCGATGTATGATTATACACGACCCAAAACGATTTGGATGAACACCTCGTCAGAGCCGATGAGCAACCCGTTTGTGATGCGCTGAGGAGGTTTTGCTATGAAATTTCAACTCGCTGTCAACCTTGAGCGCATGGGCCCCGACACTGACATGAACGCAGTGGCGCGCCACACGCTTGAGATGGTGCAGATGGCCGAACGCGGTGGGTTCAATATTGTCTGGTCGGCTGAACATCATGCGCTGGAAATGACAATCGCACCAAACCCGTTTCAAATCCTCACGTGGTGGGCGGGCGAGACCGACACCATTCGGCTGGGCACTGCTGTGGCAACGGCGGCCTATTGGCATCCGATCAATCTTGCTGGAGAGGCGGCTTTTCTGGATTTGATCTCGGGCGGCCGGTTGGAGTTTGGCATCGGTTCGGGGGCGTATCAACGTGAATTTGATCGTATGCATCCGGGGCTTAAACAATCAGACGGCTGGAAATATATGCAAGAAATGCTGCCGCTGGTACGGGCCTTATGGCAGGGTGATGTGGCCCATGACGGACAGTTTTGGCAATTTCCCAGCGCGACGTCCTGTCCCAAGCCGGTGCAGCCTGAGGTGCCGGTATGGGTCGCGGCCCGGTCGCCGATTACCTTTGATTATGCGTTGCGCGAAAAATGCCACGTGATGAGCTGGCCCCTGACGCGGGGGTTTTCAGAGGCTGAACTTTATAAACAGCAATTGGATGCGGCCGTTGCAAAAGCCGATAACGGCTTTCGGCCAAACTTTGCAATGATGCGCCATGCGGCGGTCTATGAAAACGCCGCAGGCCGTGATGCGGCGATAGCTGCAATTCAATGCGTTCTGGGTCAGTTTGAAAACCTTTTCCGCAACCTTGGCGATGTCAAAAATGGGTTCCCGAAACAAGTCCCTTTGGATGAGTTGCAGGGCCGTGAACAATATAATGCGGCAATGCTTGAGGAAAATCTATTGTTTGGCTCTCCGGAGACGGTGATCAAAAAGCTGCAAAAATATCAATCTCTGGGCGTGGATGAATTTATCTATTACGCCAGTCTCGGGCTGGGAATGGAGGCACAAAAACAGTCATTACAGCTGTTTTGTGACGAGGTTATTCCAGCATTTCAATAAGGAAAGAAGATGTCAAACGATATCGAGGTTACCCGGAACGGCCACGTTCTGGAAGTCAAACTACAGCGTGGTAAGGTCAATGCGATCGATGTGCCAACCTCGCAAGCCCTGGCAGCGGCGTTCTGCGAATTGCGCGATGATCCCGAATTGCGCGTGGCGATTCTGACGGGGGGTGGTGATAAGATTTTTTCGGCAGGGTGGGATCTGAAAGCACTCAACGCTGGCGAAATGCAACTGGATAATTGGTGGGAAACTGATGATTACGGTGACGGCGGTTTTACCGGGTTGACGGAAAACTGGCAGTTGAACAAACCGGTCATTGCCGCGATTAACGGTCTGGCGATCGGCGGAGGCTTTGAGATGGCGATGGGGTGTGATTTGTTGATTGCGGCCGATCACGCCGAATTTGGCCTGCCGGAAATGCCCTTGGGTATTGTCCCTGACGCCGGTGCCTTGCAGCGCTTGCCGCGGCTAATTCCACATAATATTGCGATGGAGATGTTCTTGCTGGGTCGTCGGATGACGGCCGCTGAGGCGGCGCATTACGGGTTGGTGAACAAAGTGGTGCCGAAACAGGATCTCATGTCGGCGGCGCGCGAATGGGCCGCCTCTATCGCGTGGTCAGCGCCGCTGGCGATGCAAACCGTCAAAGAAGTGCAGCGAGAGATTGAATGTGTACCATTGCAACAGGCGTTCCACAAAATGCGTAGCGATCCGATGCCGACGTATCGTAAAATGTTAAAGTCTGACGATGCCGCAGAAGGCATTGCGGCGTTTGTTGAAAAACGTGAACCAAAGTTTCGAGGCGAATAACCATGTATACTGATCCCCAGAAAGTGACCCGTGTTACCTCTTTGGGGGGCGGGCCGATTGGCGGTGGCTGGGCGGCACATTTTTTGGCCAGAGGCTATGATGTGACATTGTATCTGCATGATGCAAGCGAGGCTACCGCATTTGAAGCGATCCTTGACACCGCTTGGAAAAGCCTGATGGATTTGGGCTTGGCCCCCGGTGCATCGCGTGACCGGCTACGGGTTGTCACCGATTTGCAGCAGGCGGTCGAAGGTGCGCAGTTTATTCAGGAAAGTGCCCCTGAAAACCTGCCTTTAAAGCGCGCGCTTTATGCGGAACTTGGCCGGCTGGCACCCCCTGATGTGGTTATTGGTTCCTCAACTTCGGGTTTGACCATGACCGAAATTCAGGCCGATTGTACCACACCTCAGCGCTGCGTTATCGGCCACCCGTTTAATCCGCCGTATCTGCTGCCACTGGTTGAGATCGTCGGGGGCAAACTGACCGATCCGGCTGCCGTCACATGGGCGGGGGCTTTTTATGAAAGTGCCGGTAAAGCGGCTTTGATTATGAAAAAGGAAATTCCTGGGTTTGTGGCAACCCGCCTGCAAGAGGCGCTGTGGCGCGAGGCGCTGCATATGGTGGCCAATGGCGAGGCGACTGCCGCCGATATTGACACGGCTTTGATCAATGGCCCGGCGCCGCGCATGGCCATTCAAGGCCAGTGTATGGCGTTTCATGTGGCCTGTGGGGCGGGCGGTATGGCAACCAACCTCGATCAGTTTGGCCCGGCGCTGAAATTGCCATGGACCAGACTTGACGCACCAGAATTGACCCAAGAATTGCGCGACCGAATGGTGGATGGGTGCAACGAAATGGCGGCGGGGCGCGGGTTTGAAGACATGGCAGCCAAACGCGACCAACAGATTGTTGCAGTTTTACGGGCAATTCGCGATACGTCCTGAAAGCAGTTTTAGTGCGCTAGGCGAGATTAAATAACCATTGGTGATAAACCAATAGCTTTCTAAACTTTTACAACTCTGTTGGGTTTTAATCGCTTTTGCTCACAGGTACTTTTGCTCAGGGGTACTTTGGCTCAAAATTAAAAGATTTACAGATGGGTGGCTTTAGACTTGTTTGCGGTCCTGTTACACTAGCAATTGGAGATGCCGTTCAAGGGTTTGTTTTGCTAAGGGATCCTTGGGAATTTCTGATACGTCCTTAACGTTCGGAGCAAATATCGATGCCACATTATGCATTTTCTTTGGTACTAATACTATTTGGATTATCCAGTGCAGTGTCTGCACAGACTATTAACGGCACAGACGATGAGGCGGAACAGGCCCCTCAGGCGAAAATAGCCGTGGCAAAAGCAAATCAAGATATTTCCAAAATAGACGATGTTTCAACATTACTGCGCGGCGTATTGGCATTTGAATGCAAACTTGGAGGTGACAGTTTTCCGTTGGTCTTGTTGGAAAAAAGAAGAGGCTGGACGATGCCATCTGCCCCCGATTTGGTCTTGACCGAAATTGATGACGGCTTTGCCTTTAACCAAAGTGACGACCCCTTGTATTTGGGTTTTTTAAAAGAGCGCGGCGGTAAATGGAAACTGACCGAACTTGATGATGGGGGGGTCACCACCGGAACCTGTGAAGAGCGCGATGAAATGTTGGAAGATGTGACCGAGATTATCGCTCCGAAAATTTTGCAGAACGCTCTAGAATTGCAGGATCGGGTGACCGAGGCTGAAGACCGTATGGCCGCGATGCAAAGTCGGCTTGACGGGGCAGGCCTGGCCCTTTGCAAGGAACTGCCCGTAAATGAACCTGTTGATGATGATGGAGAAAACTGCCCCACCGTGGCGCCAGACGTTGAGACGGCCTTCCCAAAAGATGCGCTGGCATCAGTGGCGTTTTTCGAGTTTCCAGCGATTTTGACGGGCAACTTGAAAGGCTTGGGGCGGGTGCTGGATCTTGGAGTCGGGGTTTTGACACAGGACGATGGCACCAGTGTCGCAAATATCGAGGCCCATATGCCGGACTTGAGCCAAGAGGTTATTGCAACAATGAGCACTTATACCGAACAGGAAGTGACTGGTCGCGAAGCGCGTCAGGCACTGGCGGAAGATTTGCGAATAACCATGAACGCAACGTTGATATCTCTGACGGGCGTGGGGGGCATCGACAAGGTGCATTTCACATTTTTTTCTATAGAATAGCAGTGATTATAATAGGATCGCCAAACATTGGTTCCGCAGATAGGTTGGTCGTATTTTAAAAAAAAGCGCTGTGGAGGTCTTTACCCCCTTAAAGTGGTCTAAATACGAACATTAAAATCTGCTGTGCCCAGATATGCCGTGCTGCCTGGCTGTCACGATTGGTCTGGCTGATAAAATATGGGTAGGCTGCATAAATATCTCACAGAACTGCGTTTTGCTTCATATTATAGAGAATCTTTGGGTCTTTAAATTGCCTGAGTGGCTTTGGTGTGTGGTTTAACACGTCTCGGCGACGGTCGATCTTGCTGTATAATCCTATCGATATTGAGGCATTGGGTTGGCTGTAGAAAAAAAGATACTAAAGTTGTCCGTTCACGCAGATTTACCCGTTGTGTTTCATCGCATAATTACTGAGCATACAGTGTCAGAAATGGATGTATCGGACGGGAAAGGCGGGTGTTTCAATGACCCCTCAAGAGGCGATAGACAGGGCGGTGTCCCTGACGTGTTGGTCGGGCGATGTGACCGCTGCGCCGCTGGTCGGCGGAATTACCAACCACAATATTCTGGTCCATGATCAAGGTAAAAAATATGTTGTGCGGCTTGGTCAGGATATCCCTGAACGTATGGTGATGCGGTGGAATGAATTGGCAATCAGCCGCGCGGCTCAGGCGTCAGGTGTAGCACCGGCTGTGGTGCATTCCGAGCCGGCGGTTATGGTGCTTGAGTATATCGACAGCACCCCACTTGCCGAGGCCGATTTGAACGACGCGGCAACACTGGGATGTGTGGTTGATTTAATCAAGCGCGCGCATGTGCGTATACCCAACCATTTGCGCGGCCCAGTGCTGAGTTTTTCGGTCTTTCACATTTTACGCGATTACGCCGCAACGCTGCGCGAACTCCGCTCTGAACATCAAGCACGTCTCGGCGGATTGTTAGAACACGCCGCCGTTTAGAGCGCGCTGTGGGGGCGGTTGATCTGGTGCTGGGCCATAATGACCTTTTGCCTGCAAATATCTTGCGGGCCGGAACGCAGTATTGATTGATTGGGAATATGGTGGTTTTAATTCGCCTTTGTTTGACCTGGGGGGGCTGGCCAGCAATTGTGACCTGGCGCCTGAGGCCGAAGCAATGATGTTGCAACGCTATTTCGGCACGGCGCCGGACGCCGCTCTTTGGCGGTGCTATGAGGCGATGAAATGTGCCTCTTTGCTGCGTGAAACTATGTGGAGCATGGTCAGCGAGACTACTTCGCAAATTGACTTTGACTATCGCGCTTATACGGCTGGGAATCTCGACCGCTTTGAGCGTAGCTTTGCGCAATTTAGCCAACAAGGGAATGCGTAATGACTGATTTTCCAAGCGTGTCTCAGGCCGTCATCGTGGGCGGTGGGATTGTAGGTTGTTCGACGGCTTATCACTTGTCGCGACTAGGCTGGGATGTGGTGTTGCTTGAGCGCGCCAAGTTGACCTCGGGCACAACCTTTCACGCCGCGGGTCTGGTGGGCCAATTGAGGTCTAGTGCCAATATCACCCAGTTGCTGGGCTATTCGGTTGATCTTTACAAAACGCTTGAACAAGAAACCGGGCAGGCGACGGGTTGGAAAATGAACGGTGGCCTGCGGCTTGCGTGTAATCAAGAGCGTTGGACCGAGGTCAAACGCCAAGCCACAACGGCGCATTCCTTCGGGCTTGATATGCAACTGCTGAGCCCACGCGAAGCCCAAGATCTCTGGCCTCTGATGGCTGTGGATGACGTGGTTGGAGCGGCGTTTTTGCCCACGGATGGTCAAGCCAACCCTTCCGATATCACCCTGTCACTGGCCAAGGGTGCACGGATGGCGGGGGCGCAGATATATGAGGACACCAAGGTCAAACGGGTTGAAATTGATAAAGGTGTGATCAAAGGGGTCGAAACCTCTCAGGGGTATATATCGTGCGGCGTGGTGATTGCGTGTTGCGGTCAGTGGACACGTGATTTTGCCAAACGCGCTGGCGTGAACGTGCCACTCGTGTCGGTTGAACACCAATATATGGTCACTGAACCTATCGCTGGTGTGTCGCCGAATATGCCCACTCTGCGCGATCCTGACAGGTTGACCTATTACAAGGAAGAAGTTGGCGGTCTGGTGATGGGCGGCTATGAGCCCAACCCGATTATGTGGGCCAAAAAACGGGATTCCAAAAGGCTTTCACTATCAGTTGCTGGACAGTAATTTTGACCATTTTGAACCAATAATGGAACAGGCGCTAGGGCGGGTTCCGACGTTGCAAACCGCAGGCATCAAAACGCTGACCAATGGTCCGGAAAGTTTTACGCCCGATGGTAATTTCATCTTGGGCGAAGCGCCGGAATTGAAAAACTTTTATGTCGGCGCTGGCTTTAATGCCTATGGAATCGCTGCCGGTGGCGGGGCAGGGATGGCGCTGGCAGAATGGGTGGCAAACGGCGGCCCGCCTTACGATCTTTGGGCTGTCGACATAAGACGTTTTGGCCAGCCGCATTTCGACACCGATTGGGTGCGCGCGCGGACCTATGAGGCTTATGGCAAGCATTATACGATGGCCTGGCCGGCCGAAGAGCATGACAGTGGCCGGCCTTGCCGGAAATCACCACTATATGAGACGTTAAAAGCGGACGGCGCTGTGTTTGGTGAAAAACTCGGCTGGGAACGGCCCAATTGGTATGCTGACACTGATCTGGGCGAGGTACCGCATGATATCTATACATTTGAACGCCCCAACTGGCATGCTGCGGTTGGCCGCGAGCACAACGCGGCGCGCGCGGCCGCGGTGTTGTTTGACCAGACATCGTTTGGCAAGTTTGTGCTCAAGGGGCCGGACGCCGAGGCGGCGCTGAACTGGATTGCCGCCAATGATATGTCCAAACCCGTGGGGTCGTTGATCTATACCCAGATGCTGAACGATCAAGGTGGCATTGAATGTGATCTTACCTGTGTCCGGATTGCCGAAGGCGAATATTATATTATTACCGGCACCGGCTTTGTGACCCATGATTTTGACCATATCAGTAGAAATATTCCGGTGGGGATGCATGCACAATTGGTGGATGTGACGTCTGCCTATGCTGTGTTGTCACTGTTTGGCCCGAACGCCCGCCCTATCCTGCAGGAGATTACGGGCGATGACATCAGCAATGATGCACTGCCTTTTGGTGCGGCAAAAACCATCGGCATTGCGGGCTGTCCGGTGAGGGCGCTTCGGGTTAGCTATGTTGGTGAACTTGGCTGGGAGCTGCATTTGCCGGTGGAATATGCAGTCACGGTCTATGAGGCGATCCATCGCGCCGGCGCGGCGCACGGCCTGCGCAACGCGGGCTATCGTGCCATTGAAACCCTGCGACTGGAAAAGGGATATCGGGCGTGGTCTGCCGATATCGGACCCGATCATACACCCTTTGAATCCGGGCTAGGCTTTGCGGTCAAACTTGACACCAATCTGGCCTTTAAGGGCCGTGATGCGGTGGCGGCGCAGGCCTCGGTCGGGGTGAAAAAGCGGATGACAATTTTCACCACGGAGCCGGATGTGATCTTGTTGGGCCGCGAGACGATCTATCGCAACGGTGCGCGGGTTGGTTGGCTTAGCTCGGCTGGCTTTGGCCATAGCATAGGCAAATCAATCGGTATGGGCTTTGTGCGTAGCAAGCAGGTGATCGACCGAGATTTCATATTATCGGGCACCTATGAATTAGAGGTGGCAAGCCAGCTGGTTCCCTGTCAGGCGCAATTATCGCCGCTCTATGATCCGAAAATGTTGAAGGTAAAGGGGTGAGGGCCACTGATTAAGCGCGAAGAGGCAGCCCCGTCGCAGTGCATTTTCCTTTCGGTGCAAGATCAAGATGCCAGTCCGATCAGGACAGTGCCAAACGCGACGGTCATCCCAGCCAAAAGACGGCGGGTCTTTGGCCCCTCGCCAAACCAGATGACACCGATCAGCGCGGCAAAAACAACTGATGTTTCGCGCAGGGCTGAGACCGCGCCCAAAGGGGCTTCGGTCTTCACATAAAGCACCAGCGCATAGGCCGTGGCCGACAGGACACCGCCAATGAATCCAAGCAGGCGGATTTTGACCGGCATCATTCTCAGCCGGGCCCAGCGGGTTTTGAAGATAAAAAGCGCCACACAGGCCTCGGCAGTGAATAGCCACCCGATATAGCCCATTACATTGTTCGACAGTCTTACCCCGACCCCGTCGACCAGCGAATAAGCCGCCACAATGACGGCGACAATAACCGCCGCAATAATTGATATTTTGGGGAGCCCGGTTTTGAAAATACCCTGCGACAGGATCATCACCCCCATCGAAACTGAGAAAATGCCCAGCCACGCCAAGGCAGGCAGGGTCTCACCGATCCACAGTTGCGCCCCCAGCGCCACCAAGACCGGGGCCAAGCCTCTGGTGATGGGATAGACCAGGCTTAGGTCTCCCATTCGGTAGGCGAGATTTAAAAAATAATAATATCCCCAATGGATCAGGGTTGAGGCGATGATATAGGGGGCTGCGGCCCATCCGGGCATCGGTGCCAGCGCCGCTATGGCGATACCCGGCAGCATATGGCCCAGCGCGATCAGGCCCAGCACTATCGTCTTGTCGCCGGACCCTTTGACCAAAGCATTCCAGAAAGCGTGCAGAAATGCTGCGATCAAAACGATTAAAATGAGCGATAAACTCATGGCGGCTCGCAGGGGAAGACTGCTGCGGCCAGGTGGCCTGTATAAACTGCAGACCGACTGCGATTAGTCTCCCTTGGGTAAGATGTGATGTGCAGAACGGCGACTACCGCGGCCAAGGCAGCGAATAGGTCTTCACATTTGTGAAAAACTTCATTGCTTCCAATACGCCTTCCTTAACGCCGTTGCCGCTATCTTTTATACCGCCAAAGGGCGACATTTCAATCCGATAGCCGGGTTGTTCCCAGATGTTGCAGGTGCCGACGTCCAGCCCGTTGATAAAGGCTGTGGCGCGGTGCAAATTGTTGGTGCAGACCCCCGAAGACAGGCCGAATTCAGTACTGTTGGAGATGCGCATCACTGCGTCATCATCATCGGGTACACGGACAATCGGTATGATTGGACCAAAGGTTTCTTCCATCACCAGCTCGCTGCCATGCGGCACTTTGTCGATCACAATCGGCGGCAGCAAAGCACCTTTGCGACCGGGGTGGTACAGGATTTCTGCGCCTTGACGTTCGGCGTCTAATACCCTGTTTTCAAACAGCTCAGCAGCTTGGGAATGGATGACGCACCCCAGTTGCGTGTCAGGATCCATCGGATCACCAAAGCGGATCGCCTTGGCTTTTTCCAGCACCAGCGGCACAAAGCGATCTGCCACTGACTCCTGTACCAAAATTCGTTTGACAGCGGTACAGCGCTGACCCGAATTGCCGGTCGCCCCGGCCACTGCGATTGTGGCGGCCTTTTCCAAATCGGCATCATCGAGATCATTGAGAATGATCAACGGGTCATTGCCCCCCAGTTCCAGCGCGGTGCGTTTGTAACCAGCTTTTGACGCAATAAGCTTGCCCACAGGGACACCGCCGGTAAAGGTGATGATATCGATCTGGTCATTGACGATCATCTCTTCACCGATGTCCTGAGGCCAGCCGGTTACAATCTGAAACATCTCTGGGGGCAGGCCGGCATCATACAAGATATCGGCCAGTGCGATCGCGGTCAGTGGTGTCAATTCCGTTGGCTTGCAGACAACGCAATTATTGGTCGCAATCGCTGGTGCAATCTTGTGACTGACCATATTCAGCGGATGATTGAACGGGGTGATCGCCGAGATCACGCCAACCGGTTCCCGTTTGGTAAAGATTTTACGATCCTTGCCTTGCGGGGTTAGGTCGCAAGAAAAAACTTGGCCGTCGTCTAAAATTGCCAACTGTCCCGCCAGCGTAAATACATCATAAGCCCGTCCAGTCTCATAAAGCGCATGCTGCTGACAGATGCCCAGCTCTAAGGTTAGCCAATAGGCCAATTCCTCGCGGCGCTCGCGGATCAACTCGCCGGCGCGAAACAGAATCTGCTGACGCTCATAACGGGTTAACGTCGACTTGTATGCGGCTGCAATATCAAAGGCTTTGCGCGCGTGTTCTGCCGTACCTGCCGGTACGGTGCCGATCACCTGATCGGTATACGGATAGCGGACTTCGACAACCGCATCGGTAAAGACTGTCTCACCGCCGATGCGCATGCCTTCGTGACGAATTTTGATATCTTGTGTCATGGTGTGTGGGCTTTCCGTATTTAAAGGGCGGCTGCGGTGGTTGCGTAAAAGAACGCGTCAAAATTGCGCAACACGGGCTGGCTTGGCAGATCAAGCACCCGATTGGCGATAAAGGGAACCTCTTGTTCGGTCAGACCGCCGTGGCTGCGCAGCGGCACATCGAGGGCAGCAAGGTCATGGCGGTGTTCAGACGTGCCGATGGTCATATTTTCCCCTGAGACCATAACGATGTCACCAATGCGGTCGGCGGGCAGCTCAAAGCGGTCCACCGCCTGTGCTTTGGTCAACACGTCGGTGATACCGGCTGTGGCCTGTAGCTTTGCAACGATATCAGCGATATCTGCCGTCTCGGGCAGATAGGCGGTGGCAAAGGATCCCAGCGCACCGTGATGTACCACATAAGGATCTGTGATTGGCAAAATAACCCGTGCTGCAGCGTCTCCAAGCCAGTCATCCATCAGATCTTGTACATAGACAACCGCCGGCGATCCGTCGGCCAGGTGCTTGGGCTTCATGCCGTGATCGGCGGTGACGACGATGGCGGCCCCCATTGCGTCAAGTTGCTGCAGATATGTGTCGAACACCCGGTAAAACGATTTCGCTTCGGCATCGTCTGGGGCATATTTATGCTGGATGTAATCGGTGGTGGTCAGATACATGACGTCTGGTGACCATTCCTGCATCAACTTAACACCGGCGGCGAAGACAAATTCGGACAGCTGTGCGGAATAGACATCGGGTTGTGGCATGCCCAGCCAGTCAGCCGCGGCATCCTGACCGTGCTCGGTAAGGGTCGAGTTGGCGGATTTCTCGGCGGAAAAGCAACGCGCCCGATCTTCGTCAAACGCCATGCCCGATCCCAAAAGCGCGCGCAGTTTGTCTTTGGCCGTCACAATTGCCACTTTGGCACCGGCTTCATAGAATTTTTGGAAGATGGTTGGCGCGCGCAGAAAGCGCACATCGTTCATCATTACCTCTTCGCCAGTGTCTGGATCAAACAAGAAATTACCGCAGATGCCATGCACACTTGGTGGGCGGCCGGTGGCAATCGACAGGTTGTTGGGATTGGTGAACGACGGGATGACCGAATGCGCCAGACGGTCGGTTCCGGTCTCGCGCATGCGCTTGAGAGTGGGCATCAACCCATCGGCGATGGCTGCATCCAGATACGCGGGCTCACACCCGTCGAGGCAAATCGCAATCGCCGTTGTTTTAGGGATCGGATAACTGCGTCCGTTTGTAACGATCGGCGTGTCATGGTTCATTTGGTATTCCTTTTACACACAGTATCTATTAAGCACGCAGACGCCTTCATATTCATCAGATTTTTCCTTGTATTTTGCCAAAATAGAGTCTTTTTTAGTTCAGTTTGCCGTGAGGGTGAGCGACTACTTAGCCCGATTCACAGCACTGCGCAGCCAGCCAGAAATGAACTCTGCGACCAGCACCATAGCGATGATGGATAGGATAATGGCCCCAACCCGTAGATTTTCCAGCTGTTGGACATTACGTTTAAGATACCAACCCATACCGCCGCCACCAAAGAAGCCTACAACCGTTGCTGCTCGGAATGCGACATCCCACGTGTAGATTGCGATGCCAGTAAAGGCGACACGTACCTGAGGCACTACCGCATATATGAAGACCTGAAATGAATTTGCTCCAGCGGCACGCATGGCCTCTACCGGGCCCATATCAACAGCTTCGATTTCGTCGGAGAAAAGCTTGCCTGCAAACCCGATGCAAAACATCGTCAAAGCGCTGACTCCAGCAAGCATTCCAAAACCTAGGACTGAGACAAAGAGTATCGTCCAGATGGTCTCGTGGATGGCGCGGCAAGAGATAACACCTAGGCGGCCGATAGGGAAGAAGATCGCACGGTGCGGCGAAACATTCCAGGCAGAGAACCAGGCCAATGGGATTGCCAAAAACACGCCCAAGATCCCACCTAGGAATGACATCTGTAACGTATCCAAAATCGATGCGAGATACCCGGGATCTGTGACATAGGTCAGCTCTGGGGGGTAGAATCGAGCAGCGACCACGCCACCAAGTTTGCCCAATGCCCCTAGCATCATAAGCACGTCAATTTTAAGAAAATGCAGTGAGTATGCCAGGAATACCAGCACGGCCAAAATGGTGCCAAAACTCCACAACGATTCGGGAAATTTGTATCGAGACCAGGTCAGTTTCTGCTTCACTATCGCGGCAGTTGTTTGTCCATTCATTGCTATTTCCTTAAATAACGGCTTTGCGCAGGTAATGCGAAATGATTTCGCCCAGCACAATTAGCAACAGGATTGACAAGATGACCATACTAACGCCGCCATAGTTAAAGCTGTTCATCTGGCGGAAAAATAAAAGTCCAAGGCCCCCAGCTCCGACCAGTCCCATGACGGCCGAGCGGCGGATATTGATGTCCCATTCAAAGATTACTGTGGCTAAGACCACTGGGTATATCTGCGGTAAGATACCATAATACATCACCTGAAACTCATTGCCACCGGTGGCACGGATTGCTTCCACTGGTTTGGCGTCGATGTTTTCTATCGCCTCGGCAGTGATTTTAGAGATAAAGCCAACCGATCGCATGGCAATAGCCAGAACTCCTGGTAGCGCACCGAGGCCTACTGCACTGACAAAGATTAGCGCCCAGACTATTTCATGAACGCTGCGGCTGATCACCATCAGAAAACGGGCTAAAGGATAGAGAATTGTTTTATTGGGGGTCACGTTTACTGCCCCCAACCACGCCACGGGCAGTGAAAAAAAACATCCCAAAACAGTGCCCACTGAAGCCATCATAAAAGTCTCAATAGTTGGGACGATTAACTCTGGCAAAAGGGTCCAATCAATCGTGAGATAACGCCCTAATGATGCGAAAACACCATTGCGCCCACCAATACGAGACCAGTCAGTATCTTCAACGATTGTGCCGTTCAGACACCAAGCAGCAAAAAGAAGAAATCCACCCCAGATTAAGGCCATTCTCATCTGCCGCTTACGACGTAGACCTATCTGTGTGTCGATCTGAAGGGGTAGGCCATTCGAATGACACTGTACAATCGCCATGACCTAAAGGACTTCCATTGCATAAATTTCCTCGAGATCGCTCTCGCGCAAGGTGGCTGTAGCACCATCAAACTTTTTGTGTCCGTCCTGCAAGCCAATGATCCGGTTGCAGAACTCTTTGGCCAGTTGAACATCGTGGATATTGCACAGAGTGGGTACGCCAAGCTCTTTAGCAATACTTAGGATCAAAGCCATGACCTCACGTGAAATTTTTGGATCAAGAGCTGAGGTGGGTTCATCCAGCAACAACAGCTTGGGCTGTTGCATCAGCGCACGCGCAATCCCAACCCTCTGACGCTGCCCGCCCGAAAGCTCATCTGCCCGCTTATTAATATGATCTCCGAGGCCCACTCGATCAAGGTAATCAAGCGCTTGACTGATGTCTTTTTTTGGGAAGTGTCGAAAAAGGCTGCGGATATTACTGGTATATCCAAGCCGCCCCGAAAGGACGTTATCCATCACCGACATGCGGTTAATGAGATTGAACTCCTGAAAGATCATGCCAACATTGCGCCTCAGTCCACGCAATTGGCGGGCATTGAGAGCACACACGTCCTGTCCCAACAAGGTGATCTGACCACCTGTTGGCTCAACCAATCTATTGACGCAGCGAATGAGTGTGGATTTACCAGCGCCACTTGGACCGATCATCGCAAGGAAATCATCACCTTCAACGTCAAAATCAATTCCTTTGAGGATCTCCGGCCCTTTGGCTGTATACCGCACTCTGAGATTTCTGACAGACAAGACTGACATCAATATGGCCTCCATTGCGCCTTGTCGCCACTGTAACAACGACAAGGCTGGGATTTTCAGATAGTTTAGTTTTTCTTTGCGTCTTTGGCAGCCTTTAGGTCGCGAATAATATCGTAATCAGCATCACTCATCGCCACAAACTTACTGGCATTGACGTTCTTTAGGTACTTTCTGCCTTCTTCATTGTCCGCCAACGCCAGGAAAGCCCCCTGGATCTGATCGATGATTTCCTGGCACAGGCGACCATTCACCACAAACGGATCCTGCGGGATCACTGGAGATGACCAAAGAACCACATAATCGTCCATTGTCGCGATACCGCGCTCTAACACATTGTCCAGGCGGTGGGTGGCGACAAAGGCCGCATCAACCTGTCCTTCAATTACGGCAACCCCCGAAAGGTCATGTCCACCAGTATAGACCACGCGTGAAAAGTAATCTTCAAGCTCGGCTCCAATGACTTTGGTGAACGAGACACGCGGCAGGAGATTGCCTGAGGTGCTGGCAGGATCGGTTAAGCCTATCACGGTGCCCTTTAGATCATCCACAGATGTGAAGCCAGAATCGGCACGCGCCACCAAAACGGCTTTATAGCCAGGACCCTCTTCCTGGAACTGGCCTTTATGTTTTGCGTAAGTCGCAATCACCCGCAACTCAGGGTCTTTTTCCTGTGCGATGACATAAGAATATGGCCCATGCATACCCAAATCAACAAACCCGCCTAGCATCGCTTCAACCACCGAAGCATAGGATGTGGGTAGAAAAAACTCCACATTTTTGCCTGTGACTTCCTTAATCTGGTTCACCAGCGGTTGGTAAAGCGCCAGTTCCTGGGTTGTTTCCTCGGTTGGGATCATCGAAAAACGAATGACCTCGGGGTTCTTGCACTCTTGTGCCCAGGTGATTCCTGTGCATGCGACTGACGCCAGCAGTGTAACGCCGATAAACCTGCTTGTTTTAATCAAGATATTCATATTTTCCTCCGTTGATGAAATTGAATGCATTTAGTATCTTCACAGCCTGCTAATTATTAAGGTGACAACTTCAGAACACCCGATTCAGTGGCTGCTTTCACGAAGCTCTCTTTGGAGCCAATGAAATTCTTGCCGCGTTCGCCGATGAACGCCTCATCAATAATTTTAGTACAGGCCGCATCAGGTATGCTGTGGTCAGCAAACCTGTGACCAACGCCAACGGATTCCAGAAACTCGGTTAAATAGTCAGCACCTAGGCCCAGATTATTGCCAAAAATCTGCTTTAAAGCATTTCCGCGAAATCCGCCAACACCAGCTACTGAGCGTAAGACTGTCGGCAATGTGAACGAACAGGCAATGCCATGCTGCACCCCCCAACCCAATGTGATTGGGTAAGACAGGTTATGCGCAATGGCCGTCTTGGTATTTGAAAACGCCAGACCGGCATTCAGCGATGCCTCGGCAATCCGATTGCGCAATTCAAGATTTTCTAAATCGCCTAGAAGTTTAGGAAGGTCAGCAAGGATAGCTTTTGCAGCAGCAACTGCATGACGGGCTGAAACGGGGTTGGCGTTAACATTCCAGATACTCTCGACTGAATGAGACAGAGCATCAAGCCCCGTAGCAAGTGTTAAGCCGTAGGGCTTACCCAGCATAAGTTTGGGGTCAACAACGGCTACTTCAGGATACAGGCTCTCATGCGCAAGAGAGAATTTGCGCCCACGTTCCTCATCCCAAACAGTTGCAAAGGAAGTGACCTCACTGCCTGTACCTGCTGTTGTGGGTATGGCGATGACTGGAATGGTTGCCAACGTAGGTTCGCTACAGCCGGCTTCCAGGTGGCGCTGCACTCTATTGAAATCACCGCCCGCTGCAGCAAACACTTTGGCAGAGTCGATAACTGAGCCACCCCCGAGTGCAACGATCACCTCAGGCCCAGATATTAACGAAGCAAAGCGTGCGGATTGTTCGGAAAGCAACTTAAAATCTGGATTTGGGGCGATGTCGTTGACAACAATTAGTGGCTTACCTGCCGCCTTGGTCATGTAGTCAGTCAAAGTCTGAAATGGGGAGTCAGGATATGTCACGAGCGCATAAGACCGGCCGTCAATTAAGGACGCAATCGAAGCTAACCCGTCATTTCCGAAAAGAATTTTAACCGGATTATTATAAGACCACATTTCCCCACCCCAATAACTTCTACGCTTATGAGCATTTCATGAAAACAATGTCTGAGAAATATATATATATCAAATTGATTGTTTCAATTATTGCTATAGACTGGATCAATGCTTTATACTTCACTGCGTTCTTTTCATGCCGTTGCGAGCCACGGTGGGTTTTCCTCTGCGGCCCGTGCCTTGAATATAAGCCAGCCAACGCTTTCGTCTCAGGTTAAAAGTTTGGAAATCCGATATGATGTTGAGTTGTTCAGTCGTATTGGGAGAGAAGTAAGGCTTACACCTGCTGGAAAAAAACTGTACCAAACAACAATGCAATTATTCCAAAGCGAGGCGGAATCTGAAGATTTACTAAATTCTTTCAAAGGGCTTCACTCAGGTTTGTTGCGCATTGCAGCGGTTGGACCGTTTCATGCAACAGACATGATCGTTGCCTTCAAAGCGTGCCACCCCAAAGTTGATATCAGTGTTGAATTTGGAAACTCTTTGCGGAGTTTTGAGCGACTGTTGTCGTATGAGGCTGACGTCGGGCTTATTGCGGAAGTAAACGCCGACCCCCGCGTGCTAACCATGCCCTATAGCACACATGACGTAGTGGTTTTCGTGAACGCTGGGCATCCGTTCTTTCAGCGTGACAGCATTTCAATTCAGGAACTCCAGGGTCAAAAGGTTGTCCAGCGGGAGTTAGGTTCAACAACACGCACAGCAATGGAACAGGCCCTAAACAAATATCAGGTTTCGATTGATGTTATTCTTGATATTGGCAGCCGGGAGGGTATTTGGAAGGCTGTCGAACAGGGGTTAGGCATTGGCTTTGTGGCTGATTTCGAATTTGTGCCTCACCCCAATTTGCGCGCTATCCCGATCAAAGGCGCAGGTGTAAGCACTCAGTATTTTCTAGCATTTCTTTCAGAGCGAAAAAACTCACGTCTAATTCGAGCATTTTGCGAAGTGGCTCAAAGAGATGGAAATTGTCAATAGCCATCCAATGGTCATTCTCAGGGAGTATAGCCTCATCTGCATTCACCTCACTTTAAAAGAGTGTTTTTATTCGTTAAAACCCATCATCTTTTTAGACCTTTAATTGAAGAAGGGGTGCTGTCAAACTAATGAGAACACGCATCAGATTGCTGGCGCAGCCTAAATCTATGCACTCAATAATTGACGCCACTCAGCGAGAGCAGCGGCACGGTTTAACTTGGCATTAGCGCGTGAATAGAGATGCACTCCCTCAAAAAAATTCCTATCAAATGAATGTATGCCAAGCGTATCTGTGAAGGGGTCATGATTTCTGTAAACTGCCCTCAGACATTCGATGGCGTCTTTGCAGTACGCCTCAATGATTGCACAAACATGTTCACCACTGGTCATTTCTGTGCGATCAACCTCTCATCTAAAGAGGGAAAAATTATGACTGACTTAAATGCAAACTCTGACCGTATGGTTCTGATAATCCAGTGCAGCGTAAAAAATGCAGACAGATTCAAACAATGGTCGAAGGACCGAGCTTCAAAATATGTATACGACCTGAAAGAGCAAAACTCTATTAGCTATGAATGGCATTTATCTGCAGATGGTACTGAAGCGACTTTAATTGAGTCATTTATTGATAGCGACAGTATGATGGTTCGATTAGCAAATCATGGTGCAAGCCCACTGGCGTCAGAGGTTTTTGAGCACGTCGAGATAGCAAGCGTCTTATGCTTGGGTAATGCAAAGCAAGATGCAATAGATGCGTTGTCAGCTTGGGGCGCAAAATTTCATGCACACCACTGCGGTTACAATCGTGGTGAAATTGTCGCTCCTCGCTAATTCATTGGTTAGGCGATTAGCCCAGCCCCTGTTACGCTCTTAGCGGACCAGAGTGGCCGTGAGGGGGTGGGGGTTGCGCTAAAGATGTAAGAAAGTAAGCTTTGCTCAAATAAGGAGCCTTAATGTATAATCTCATTTTATCATTTTTTATATTATTAGTATCCGCACTTCCCTCATACTCCGCTGAGAATAAATTAAGTTTTGAGACACAGGCATTACTGAACGCTTTAGGATATAAAGTTGGTGTGGTCGATGGCGCATTTGGCAAAAAATCAAAAGCTGCCCTTTCCAAATTTCACTTATCTCAAAAGGTTAACTCTGGTCCGACCCCCGATGAAAAGTCATTGATTTTATTAAAGAAGGTTTATTTTGGCGACAGCGTTAACGATTTAAACTTGAGCTGGAACGGAAATTTTATCGTCCCACTGGATGTTTTGAGGCAATTTTCATCGGCCAACCAAGTCGCTATTAATAAGTCATGTGGATTAAACCCTAATTATCACCGCACCAAAATAAATGATGAATTAGCTAAAAATGTTCCACTAAAAATTACTGGTTTCAACAGTAGGATGGACAATCAAGCCTCTGTTAAAAATGCAGATCGGCTGGACTTGTTTGTCCTCAATTTTTCTCGCCTTGCAACAAGCGTAATATCACAAAGAAACGAAGTAGATGCAGAACTCGCTTTAAAAGCTTTGTATTATTGGGCTAATGGAAATGCTTTTCTTGAGACAGTTCAATGCACTAAATCCGGAATTTTAGATGACAAAAAATGCACTGAGTGGACACAACCTAATGGGCAAGATTTATCCCTGATCAAAGACCATGGAACGGTACAAATGCATATGATGCATTTGTCCTATGGATATTATATGACTTTGAGCGCCTACAACAAAAGCGATCCGAGACACCTAGTTATTCAAAAATGGTTTAACTCTTTCTTCAAAAGAAATAAATCGCCAAACAAAGCCTACTTTGGAATGGATCACGGCTGGTTTTGGCCGGAGATAATCCAAAATCAATTCCAAGGAAAATCAAGCGTTAAGTTGGTAAAAAAACTATTAAATCAGCTGGATCAAGAAGTTTTTAATGACGGTTCGATCAAGGACAGAACCACTCGCGGAAATAAGGCTTTGTGGTATCATCACGACGGTATGAAAGAGATAATGATTACCCTTGAGATCGCACGGAGACACGGCTTTGAAATTCCCAAAAACCTCGAAAAGAAAATTGAAAAAGCGGGTGCAATATTCATTCGTGCTTTTCAAGATCATTCCTATTTAAACAAATGGGCTAAAGTTGCTCATAATGCTATCTACGTGCCAGGTGAGCAGGACTTTACTGATGACTTAGCTAACATCCCAAATGGAAATTCTTGGTTTTACATTTATGCCTATAGATACCCGGGTAGTGACGTGACAAGGCAACTTTTAAAATTACTAAAAACTCAACCAAACAACTCACCAGCTTCAAAAGACGCGATGATTGGATTTGGGCTGGGGTGCATATACTCCGCAGCCAGTGAAGGCTAACTCTAGGGCAAGAGGAGGCTTAGCTAATTGGAAACCTACTTTCGGTGCGGTCGCACCAATGACAATACCCATCAGATTGCTGGCACAGCCTAAATCTATGCACGCAACAATTGACGCCACTCAGCGAGAGCAGCCGCACGGTTTAGCTTGAAGTTGATGCGTGAATAGAGATGGCGCCCAAACAAAACTATTCTCAGATGACTTTAAGACCCCAACACTAAAGCCCCCAGAACCATACACAGCATAAAACCGTGCAGTTTTGAAAAACTGGTGTCTCATCAATGTTTCTTCTTCCGTCCACTGTGCAAGTCAGCATTTATAAGCGGCCTGTATTTGCTGTAATGACGGTCAATCATTTGTATACTGTTACCCAGCTGTCTGCTTAGGGCGTGGGTGCTAACTCCACGCTCCAAGTCCTGTGTGGCATAGAAATGCCGCCAACTGTACAGCGTACGTGTCCTGTCATCTGCTCCAGTTTTGAGACTTAATTCATCAAGCAGTGCATTAAATGCACGATTGAGATTGTGCACAGTTACTGTCGCACTGAGCCGTGTGGTGAATACCTCCTCATCTAACTGAGAGCTAATCAAACCATCGAAGTCACCAGCCGTATTTCTTGGGTTCAGCTGGGCTTGCCGCCATAGAAAGTCAACAACACGGTCTCTGGCAATAGCCGTACGCTTGTTTGTCTTGCCATCAACGCTGACAGCCAAGTACCGCTCACCATCACGCAGATACCATTCAATGTTTCGCCACCGTAAACCCAGTGCCTCTGTGCCATGCCTGATGCCAGTGTTGGCTAAGAACAGCACATAGTTTTGCAGTGTTTCTCGTGTGGCTGCTGACTTCTCATTGGGTGTCTGTTTGTGGAACGTTCTTAGTGCGCTATAAATCGTGCGGTATTCTTCAACACTGAAACTACCCCTGCTTTGTGTCTTAACGCCTTTGTTCAGCAGTGTTGGGCGCAGTGACTTTACTATCCAGCCATTCAACTCTGCTAGATCCAATACCCGGTTCAATGCGGAGTTGTGGTTTTTGATGGTACTTTGTGCAGGCACCTTGCCACTCTGCGCCGTACGCCAAGCATCAAACGCCGTTACAGCGGCCAAATCCAGCTTGGCTATATCAGTGGTGCCAAAGTAGGGAATAAGCCACTTGTTGAGCGCCTGTACGTAGCCTCTATACGCCTGCTTGCCCACACCCTCACGTATTTCTGTCTCCATTCTAGCAATTGCGTGTTTAGCGACATTCGCAAACTTACGGGTGGTGGCTGGCAGTTTGTTTTGGATACGGGCATCAACTTCATAGTAGAGCCGCAGTGCCACTTCTTTGGCTATTTCTATGTCTTCAGTCTTTGTGGTTTTAACCAGTCGTTTGCCATTTTGCAGCGTTAAACGAGCATACCAGTTGTCGCTCCCTGCCCTTTTGTCCTAAC
>Ga0209199_1001057_pt1 | contig 34645 bp, 26 predicted proteins | sample COGITO_mtgs_1105_7_FD_184805 | JGI IMG/M metagenome (GOLD analysis project Ga0209199, IMG submission 184805) | Pelagic marine microbial communities from North Sea - COGITO_mtgs_110523 (SPAdes) (version 2) | ecosystem: Environmental > Aquatic > Marine > Epipelagic ...
CTGACGACCTCCGCCTCCACGTCCGCCACCAAATATATCGCCAAATACATCACCAAATATATCGCCAAAGTCTCCACCTTGGCCACCACCGCCGCCACGATTAGGATCAACACCGGCATGACCGTATTGGTCATAGGCCGCGCGTTTTTGAGAATCAGTTAGCATTTCGTGTGCTTCTTGCACTTCTTTAAATTTTTCTTCCATAGCTTTGTCACCCTGAGTTCTATCTGGGTGATATTTCATCGCTAGGCGCTTATAAGCCTTTTTTATCTCGCGTTCGGTGGCACTTTTCTCCACACCCAACACTTCATAATAATCTCGCTTCGACATCTCGATCCGTTACCCTGGGGTCTTAAGTTACTTATTTCAAATAACGAACATCGTTATTTTTTTGTAAATTCTTAATAAAAACAAGGCGCAGTCAGTGTAACCTGCTGCGCCGAGTTAAACTATTGAGTCACCTCAACAGATAATTTATCTGACAAAACTTACTTTTTTTCGTCTTCTTTGACTTCTTCAAATTCAGCGTCAACCACATCATCGTCTTGTGGTTGTGCGCCTGCATCAGTTGGCTCACCAGCTTGAGCCGCGCCTTCAGCAGCAGCTTTAGCTTGCGCCACTTCCATCAACTTGGCCGAAGCTTGAATAAGTTCTTGAGTTTTTGTTTCAATCGCTTCTTTGTCACCTTCTTTAACTGCTTCTTCAAGCGCAACTACAGCGGTTTCAATTTCAGCTTTATCTTCTTCACTCAATGCATCACCAGCTTCTTCAACCTGTTTACGCGTACTGTGGATCATACCATCGGCTTGGTTACGAGCTTGAACAAGTTCTTCAAATTTTGCATCAGCTTCTTTATTAGCTTCAGCATCTTGTACCATTTGTTCCACTTCTTCTTCACTCAAACCAGAAGACGCTTTAATTGTAATCTTTTGTTCTTTACCTGTGTCTTTATCTTTTGCAGACACATGTAAAATACCATCAGCATCAATATCAAAAGTCACTTCAATCTGTGGTGCACCACGTTGAGCCGCTCTTATGCCTTCGAGGTTAAATTGACCTAAAGACTTATTACCTGAAGCTTGCTTACGCTCACCTTGTAGACAATGGATTGTTACTGCTGCTTGGTTATCTTCAGCCGTTGAGAAAGTCTGAGATTTCTTAGTAGGTACTGTGGTGTTCTTCTCGATTAGAGCAGTCATAACACCACCCATTGTTTCGATACCTAAAGACAGAGGCGTCACATCAAGTAACAATACATCTTTCACATCACCAGATAGCACGCCACCTTGAATGGCCGCACCAACAGCAACTGCTTCATCGGCGTTAACGTCTTTACGAGGCTCTTTACCGAAGAATTCAGTTACATACTTTTGGACCATAGGCATACGTGTTTGACCACCTACTAGGATAATATCGTTGATATCACCTACAGATAAATCTGCATCAGCTAATGCTTGTTTTAGTGGCTCAAGGGTTGCTTTAACCATTGATTCTACTAAAGACTCTAATTTTGCACGAGTAAGCTTAATGGTAAGGTGTTTTGGACCAGACGCATCAGCTGTAATGTAAGGCAAATTCACTTCAGTTTGTTGAGCAGAAGACAGTTCGATCTTAGCCTTCTCACCCGCTTCTTTTAAACGCTGCATGGCAAGTGGATCTTTACGAAGATCCATGCCCGAGTCTTTCTTAAACTCTTCAACTAAATAGTTAATGACTTTGTTATCAAAATCTTCACCACCTAAGTGAGTGTCACCGTTAGTCGCTAACACTTCAAACGTATGCTCACCATCAGCTTCGTCGATTTCGATAATAGAGATATCGAACGTACCACCACCTAAATCATAAACGGCAACAACACTATCACCTTTTTTCTTATCCATACCGTAAGCAAGGGCAGCAGCAGTTGGCTCATTTATAATACGCTTAACTTCAAGACCAGCAATACGACCTGCGTCTTTAGTTGCTTGACGCTGAGAATCGTTAAAGTATGCAGGAACTGTAATAACTGCAGCAGTAACTTCTTCACCTAGATAATCTTCAGCCGTCTTTTTCATTTTTTTCAAAACTTCGGCAGAAATTTGTGGCGGCGCCATCTTTTCATCTTTTGCTTCAACCCATGCATCACCGTTGTCAGCTTTGACAATTTTAAAAGGCATGATGTCGATATCGCGCTGCACTTCTTTATCTTCCCAACGACGACCGATTAAACGCTTAATTGCGAATAAGGTGTTTTGTGGGTTGGTTACAGCTTGGCGTTTAGCGGGTTGACCCACTAATATTTCGCCATCTTGAGAATAAGCGATAATGGAAGGAGTTGTACGGTCCCCTTCTGCATTTTCTAATACTTTTGCTACGCCGCCATCTAACACTGCTACACATGAGTTAGTTGTACCTAAATCGATTCCAATGATTCTACCCATTAGTTTATCTCCAAAAATTGTTCTTAAAAGCGTGTACACTTTGTGGGGTTATTATTTTGGTTTTCAACATTTCGTTGCAAAAAACCTTCACAAAACTGTAATTATGTTTGCCTCCTGATCCCATCCAAGGATGGATCAGGAATTAGGCTTGAGTATCGACTCCAGCTTCTGGCGCTCTAGTTACCATAACCATGGCAGGGCGTAATAAACGGCCATTTATTTCGTAGCCTTTTTGCATCACTGCCAACACTGTGTTGGGTGCAAGCTCTGCATTTTCTTGCATCGACATAGCTTGATGCTTTTCTGGGTTGAAAGGTTGACCTTGTGGGTCAATTACTGACATACCAAATTTTTCAATCGTACTTAAAAACGACTTAAGCGTCAGTTCAACACCATCAATAATAGGTTTTATAGCTTCGTCTTCTGGGTTAGCCACTTGTAATGCACGTTCTAAATTATCGGCTACAGGCAACAATTCGCCGGCAAATTTTTCTAAAGCAAATTTGCGAGCCTTGTCAATTTCCCCTTGAGCACGTTTGCGCGCATTATCTGCATCAGCAATAGCCCGCATCACTGAGTCTTTTTGATCAACCACTTTAGATTCTGCTGCAATAACAGCGGCTTCTAATTCAACAATACGTTGTTGATCTTCAGTCAACTCAACAAACTCTTGTTCCGCGTCTTGTTGTTCTACTTCTACTTCTACTTCTACTTCTATATCTGTTTCTAATTCTTCACCTTGCTGAGGTGTTTGTTCATTTGACATGCTTAGCTCCGTATACTCTTTAAGCAAATTTTTAACTGCCACTAATAATGGGGTTATATTTATAAGCTTCAAGGGCTGATAATTGATGTTTTTTTGATTTATTTATAATCATGAAGCAACCATGGAGCATCTTTTATACTTGACTCACTAAGAGAAAGTACTAAACGGCCCATTTATTCTAAGAAATACATGATTGGTGCTTGCTAATTTTTGGTAATAATACATAGCAACTTATCAGTTTTGTATGCTAAACGTTTTTGGGGATGTAGGTTACGAATACCAAATGTGACTCGCCTAAGATTTTGTTCTCAATTGATTAGACTTTTTATGCATTTTTTTGCATTTTTATGTTTTGTGTATGGTTTTACTTGTGAGTAAAGAACGACCTACAGTCACACAAAAAACATACGTTTTTAAGGTTCAAATGAGCCTAACTCTATTTAATCACTCATATCCTCAATACTGGATATGTCATAACTCAATCTGGGTAGACTCATCACTCATATCCAATACTGTAAACAATGTAATTTATGCTCACATCAGCTAAAATTGGCCATTTTGGCTGCTCTTAAAACGTTAAGCGTATGTAATCTTGTATCACTTATTTTATTCAACCAGACAAAAAGCAATAGCAATTGATACAACAACAAAGTCTTGGGACTAGCCCTGACCAAACTAGAATATTTTACAGCCTTACTTCGCCTCACCACAGAAGTTAAACTGCTATTAACTGAAGACTCTGCTGTTTTAATAATAAATAAAGTAATGCGCTCATTGAAAAGACAACGTTATAATAAATTAGAACGCCATTTATTAAGCAGGTAGGCCGCAACCGTTTATGCATTATATAAAATAGACGAAGCATTATTACGGTGTGTAATATACCCATATTTATTATATAGATTTCCCTAAAAACTCGCCAACCGTCACTTAGGCAGTAACAGTGGCAAAATTCTCAAATGAACAGAATTGCATTATTAAGCAGAATAAACAGAACTGAAAAAGTGTATGAATGAACAATAGATACTCATTTGCAATATTAATCTAAACCAATCATGCCTAATAAATAAACACGATTGATAAAACAGTGCATAAAACAGTGCATAAAACAGTCTCAATTTGAAGACGTTACACGCCAGCAAACAGCCATTTTTTTAGGTATTGTCTATATATAAATTTTAGGTGTTATCTACATATAAAAAGGAACGAAAAAAATGAGTACGGTCACACTTCTTGATGGGGGCATGGGGCAAGAGTTGTTGCGCAGAAGTTCACGAGTCATTACACCTATGTGGTCTGCTGATATCATGTTGAATGAGCCGATATTGGTGAGAGACTTACATCGTGAGTTTATCGATAGCGGTGCGCGCGTCATCACGCTCAATAGTTATACTGCGACACCACAACGCTTAAAAAGAGAAAATGAACTTCAGCAATTAGAAAACCTTCATCAGCTGGCCATGAATGCAGCACAAAAGGCAGTTGAACTGTCTCAGCGCAACGATGTTGCAATAGCAGGCTGTCTTCCACCCTTGGTGGCTAGTTATCGTCCAGATGTATCCTTGTCATTCAAAGACTCACTTGACACCTACCGTCGACTTGTCGAACTTCAATCACCCGCTAGCGATTTATTTATATGCGAAACCATGTCTTCAATTACCGAAGCACGTGCAGCCTGCACTGCTGCTCTTGAAAGTGGTAAACCTGTATGGGTTGCATTAACTGTCAGTGATGCACATCCACAACAATTACGAAGTGGTGAATCCCTAGAAGATGCTTTGAAAGCACTCGCTTCTTTTGATACTCAGGCAACATTATTAAATTGCAGTCAACCTGAAGCAATTACTGCGTGCTGGGAGCTTTTAAGAATGACACAAAGCAAGGTTGGTGCTTATGCCAATGGTTTTATATCGGTAGACTCATTGTACCCTGGAGATACAGTCGAAGAGCTGAGCATTCGTCAAGACATGAGCCCACAACAATATGCGGAACACGCAATGAGTTGGGTAAGAAATGGCGCGTCAATTATAGGTGGCTGCTGTGAAATTGGACCGGGGCATATCAAAGCCTTGCATAGTAGATTATGCCATGAAGGATTTATCTAGGCAGAGGTTCAATTTATCTAGATAAAAAGCTCACATGGAAATTTTGGACATGATGAATAATGTACACATACATTACAAAAATCTTGACGAGGGCCCTATGGGCCCTTCTTTTCCTCACTTTGTTTATTCGTATTCAAAACGCCACGGTTAATTTGGTCACGTTCAATCGATTCGAATAATGCTTTAAAATTACCTTCACCAAAGCCATCATCACCTTTGCGTTGAATAAACTCGAAAAACACTGGACCCAATTGGGTTTCAGAAAATATTTGCAGCAACAGTCTTGGACCATCTTCTGTGGTGCCATCCATTAAAATTCCGCGTGTTTGCAGTTCATCAACAGTCTCGCCATGATTGGGTAAACGACCTTCAAGCAGCTCATAATATGTTTTTGGCGGCGCTGTCATAAATGGCATTCCCATGCTTTTCAAACGATCCCAACAAGCCACTAAATCATCGCAACTGAAGGCTATATGTTGAATACCTTCACCATTAAATGCCCGCAAGAATTCTTCAATTTGACCTTTACCACCCTCACCTTCTTCATTCAAAGGAATACGAATTTTGCCATCAGGTGCGGTGAGTGCTTTAGACGTTAAACCGGTGTATTCACCTTTAATGTCGAAGAAACGGACTTCTTGAAAGTTAAACAATGTTTGGTAAAAGTCAGCCCAATATTTCATGCGACCGCCATAAACGTTATGCGTTAGGTGATCAATGACATTAAAGCCGGCGCCAACGGGGTTGCGGTCAACACCATCAATGTAGTCAAAGTCGATGTCATAAATAGAAAGCTCATCGCCATAACGGTCAATTAAATAGATAATAGCGTTACCGATACCACGAATAGCGGGTAAACGAAGTTCCATAGGACCCGTTTCAACAGCAACTGGCTCAGCACCCTGAGCTAATAAATACTCATAAGACTTAACCGCATTTTTCACTCTAAAACCCATTCCACAGGCAGATGGGCCATGTTCACGAGCAAAATACCAAGCCGCAGATTTTGGCTCATAGTTCGCAATTAAGTTGATGCCACCTTGACGCCATAATTGGGCATCCTTGGTACGGTGATTTGCAATTTGAGTAAATCCCATTACGGTAAATACTTTTTCTAATTGCCCTTTTTCAGGAGAAGAAAATTCAATGAATTCAAATCCGTCTAAGCCCGCTGGATTTTCAAATAAGTCAGCCATTATGCACTCTCTTTAGTCATGTCTAAAACCCAAAATAGGTGTTTGCCTTTAAGGACATCTAATTTATGTCACCCAACTGTTTTAGCTAATTGAACTTAATAATGCGGTTACACCGCTAAATTTGGACGCCAGCAGCTTAGGGTATTTCAATAAAAAATGCTAAAAAGCAGACTTTATAAAACGCAATAATGCCTATTAAAAAGAAGTAAGTGTAAATAAATTGATACGGAACTGTCGATTTTAACCGTAATTTCGGTTTTTTAAACACGCATAACACCCACTTAGCCAAGTATAAAAAAATGAAACTGCCCTCTTTAAAAACTCAAGTGAAAATACAGTGAAATAGCTTATAAATAAATTTGATAAAATATGTATTAAAAAAAGTCTAAATAAGTACTTAAGCTCGTACTTGCCAAATGGCCACATGTAACAGTTCGACAGATAAATTACGCATTTAATTGCTTCTGCGGATACCGTATTGATTATTCACAATTGGCAAAAATGTGTGCTTTTAATCCACGATAAATCTTATTTTTCAGAGAGTTGCAAACAGTGTTTTGTTAATAGATTTGATACCGTAATTTCACTCACTTTTTTTTCTGAAAATTGCGCGTCACAAACGTTGTTACCACTGACCTGTGTCTATATACTCCGCGAAATATTAGGTAGGGTTAAAAAGCCCTTATCTAGAGATTTAATTTCCAGCTATTTGGAGTTGTATAATGTTGTTTAACGGTAACCTAGTCACTGAGTCTGCCACTCGTCAAAAAATTCGCGATTTTTATCGAATAGATGAAAACCTTGCCGTTGAACACATTTTGCCAGATGCAGAAGTTAATATGCGTGCCCGCAGCCGAGCTTGGGATCGCGCACGCAAGATGGTGCTGCAAATTCGTAACGATCAGGATGGCAGCGGCGTGGTTGAGGCCCTGCTCAATGAATACTCCTTATCTTCAGCCGAAGGCGTAGTGTTGATGTGTCTAGCGGAAGCGTTATTAAGGGTTCCAGACAAACGTACTCAAGATAAATTAATCAGCGACAAATTGTCCAAAGGCCAATGGAGCTCACATTTAGGTAACAGCGACTCCTTATTCGTCAACGCATCTTCTTGGGGCTTACTATTGACAGGTGGTTTGGTTAATTATGCCAATCAAAAAAATAAATTTGGCTTCCTGAAACAAACCTTGGGTAAAGTTGGCGAGCCTGTTATTCGTAAAGCTATGAACATAGCCATGAAGGTCATGGGACAACAGTTTGTGATGGGTGAAACCATCGAAGACGCTGTAAAGCGCGCTGAAGAAAAAGAACGTAAAGGGTATGTTTATTCTTATGACATGCTAGGTGAAGGAGCCAGAACCCAAAAAGATGCAGACGATTATTTTGATGCTTATGCACAAGCTATAAAAATCATCGGCATAGCTGCAAAGGGCAAAGGGCCCAGAAAAAGCCCTGGAATTTCAGTTAAATTATCGGCTATTCATCCACGTTACGAATTTACCCATAGAGAAAGGGTAATGGAAGAGATCCCCACCAAACTAAAACAATTATGTCTGCTGGCCAAAGAATATGATATTGGACTGACAGTCGATGCCGAAGAATCAGAGCGTCTTGACATCTCCCTAGATATAATTGAAAAGGTATTCAGTGATCCTGAATTAGCTGACTGGGATGGTTTTGGTTTAGCCGTGCAGTCTTATCAAAAGCGTGCCTTGTACGTGATTGACTGGTTGCGGGAGTTGACCGAAAAAGTCGGTCGTAAATTGATGGTCCGATTAGTAAAAGGAGCTTATTGGGATACGGAAATAAAAAATGCCCAAAAAGATGGTCTGGAACACTTTCCGGTATTTACCCGTAAATCTTCTACCGACGTCTCTTACCATGCCTGCGCTAACCGCTTATTGGATTATCGTGACACTATATACCCACAATTTGCTACCCATAATGCTTACACTGCCGCTGTCATAGTAGAGTTGGCCGGTGATGACAAGGAAGGCTTTGAGTTTCAATGTCTGCATGGGATGGGTGATAGCCTATATGACCAGATAGTTTCTTTAGAAAGTATCCAATGCCGTATTTATGCTCCTGTGGGAGAGCATGAAGATTTATTAGCGTACTTGGTGCGTCGTCTTCTTGAAAACGGTGCAAACTCTTCTTTTGTTAATGCCATTGTTGACGAATCAAGACCCGTTGAATCCTTACTCGAAGATCCAGTTGAGAAGACCCAACGTCTAAAATATAAATATAACGATCAGATCCAAAAACCTATCAATTTGTACGGTGCAGAAAGAGACAATTCTAAAGGTCTTGATGTCACCGACATTAATCATATTACACCACTAAAAGCGGCCATTGATGGCTGGTTTGAAGAAAACGTATTGAGTGAGGAGCAAGTGCCACTAGGTAGTCATGCCGTGCGTAATCCTGCTAATTTAGATGAGATTATCGGCTTTCATCACTACGATAACCAACAGCAGATGGCAGATAAGTTGACTGTTGCACACAACGCTTTTAGCAGTTGGTCACAAACACCTATGACTGAACGAGCAAATTTGTTGCGTAGAACTGCAGATATTCTCGAACGCCATATAGATGAACTTATTGCCCTGTGTATTAAAGAAGCAGGAAAAGTCACGTCAGATGGGGTGGATGAGGTCCGTGAAGCAGTAGATTTTTGTCGCTATTATGCCGCTAGAGCCGAAGAACTCTCAGAAGATAACAGATTAGCCCCCCGTGGCGTGGTGTTATGTATCAGTCCTTGGAACTTTCCTTTAGCCATATTTTTAGGACAAGTAGCTGCTGCTCTTGTAACCGGTAATACTGTGATTGCTAAACCCGCAGAGCAAACCAGTTTAATTGCCCTGCGTGCTTTACAGTTAATGGAATATGTTGGATTACCCACAGGTGTTGTGCAATCTGTGATCGCTGCAGGGCCAGATGTAGGCAAAGTCTTGTTGCCAGATGAGCGGATCAAAGCGGTCATGTTTACCGGTTCCACTGTTACTGGTAATGTCATTGCCAACGCCTTGGCTCAAAGAGGTGGTGAGCAAGTCCCCTTAATAGCTGAAACAGGTGGCCAAAACTGTATGATTGTTGACTCAACAGCCTTGCCAGAACAAGTGGTTGATGACGTCATCGCCTCTGGTTTTCAGAGTGCGGGCCAACGTTGTTCAGCACTGAGAGTCCTGTTTTTGCAAGAAGAAATAGCTGACTCAGTAACCGAAATGTTAATAGGCGCATTGCAAGAATTAAGTGTAGGTGATCCCGCTTTCCTAGCTACCGATATTGGCCCGGTAATTGACAAAAAAGCCTTGGCTAATTTACAAGCTCATGCTGAAGATATGCAACACAATGGAACCTTGTTATATGAGTGTAAAGTACCCGCTAACAAGGGTACATTTTTCGCTCCTAAACTTTATGAAATTGCAGATATCTCAGTTCTCAAACGTGAAGTATTTGGACCTTGTGTGCACATAGTGCGATTCAAGGGTGATGATCTTGAAAAAACAGTTGAAAAAATTAATGACACAGGTTTTGGTTTAACTATGGGCATTCATACTCGAATTGATGCCAGAGCCATGGAATTAGTTAAGCTATCTCGCGCCGGAAACGTTTATGTAAACCGAAATATGATTGGTGCCATAGTGGGTGTTCAACCCTTTGGTGGCCGTGGACTCTCTGGAACTGGTCCTAAAGCAGGTGGACCCAATTACTTAACACGCTTAATGTTTGAAAAATCGACGCCACGAGCTATAACTGAATTATTGCCTAACACCGATAAAGCGCTACAAAGTAACGAAGAAGGCAAGCTAGAAGCAGCTACCTTCATGACAAACGCTCACGCGACAGAGCATGAATGGCGTTTTACAGATTTAAATACGCGTCTATCTTCATTACGTCAATTACTCGCCACTATTGCCAAAGTGGACATAGTAGAAGAACTGGCTGATGATTTAAATTCCACTTTAGCGGCAGCACGCTCGCAATTGATCAGTATCGAAAAACGTCTTAAAAAACCCAAGTTTTTACCTGGGCCAACAGGTGAATCCAATGTGTTGTATTTGGAACCCAGAGGCGTCCTGGTATGTTTCGCAGATAAAGATGTCACCTTTGAATATTGGGTATTATCCATCGTGACCGCCTTAGCAACAGGGAATGTGGTCATTTCGGTGGTATCTGAGCTGTTTTACGCTGAAGCGATAGAGTTTCGTGAACAGTTTATTGCAACTGGCGCACCTGAAGGCGTATTCCAGGTTGCTAAGCTACATCACTTAGAAGCGTTGTTGGCTGAGGAAGCGCTAGCCGGTGTAGTCATAGACAGTGAATGTGAACGTTCCAGCTACATGGTACAAATGTTAGCTAAACGGACTGGTGCAATACTACCTGTTATTACCGCTGAGTATTATGACAACTTGATACAGCGTTTATTAACAGAGAAAACGGTGAGCATAGACACCACTGCATCCGGCGGTAATACTTCTCTCATGACACTGGTAGAAGAAGACGAATAAAGTCACAAGAATAAGCACTCGCCATAAAGCTAGTTTGCGTGAACGTCAACAAATCCTAGTAAAATAGCTGGGGTTTGTTGGACATTTAACAAACTAAATGCACTGAACAAGTTCACAGAGCTCATGGTTTCACTTTGGCTACAATATATTCATTTCTGCATCACAAATCGATAAAAATACTCATGGTATGTAAAAAATTAATACACTTTAATACTGTTTTAATATAGCAAAAATGTTGATTTGAACATTGATTATCATACCAGGGGTATCAATTTACATAACGGCCCAGTAAATTATCAAAACGGTTAATTTTCAATGATTTCCTCTCCTATTCTACTGATATTTTACAAATAAAAATTGTGCGTTTAACATCGAATTGACTAATGATCTTAATAGTAATAATGTTCTTTTACTTTCGCTCGTGCACTGTGACCGATAGACATAAAAGAGGTTGAATGGCGTGAGTATAAAAATAAGCGAAGTAGACGTATTAATTATTGGTGCGGGCATTTCCGGTATCGGGACGGCCTATCATCTTCAGAAGCATTGCCCGAGCAAATCATACGCGATTATTGAAGCTCGAAGCGACGTTGGCGGTACTTGGGATCTATTTCGCTATCCAGGTATCCGTTCTGATTCAGACATGTTTACTTTTGGCTTCAACTTCAAACCTTGGCGCTCACCCAAAGCCATTTCCCCTGGGCAGGATATCAAACATTATATATCTGAAGCGGCAACTGAAAATGGCATCAATAAACACATATTATTCGAACATAAAGTGGTCGCAGCCAACTGGGATAGCCCAAGTGCCAAATGGCATACTGAGATCCGCAACCTAAAAACGGGTGAGAGTTGCCAATATATCAGCCGTTTCTTTTTTTCTGGTGCCGGTTATTACAATTATGAGAATGGTTACACCCCAGATTTTAAAGGGGTTAATAATTTTTCAGGTGAAGTCATTCACCCGCAACATTGGCCAAAAACCCTAGATTACGCAGGTAAAAACGTGATTGTGATTGGCAGTGGTGCGACGGCTGTTACCATTGTGCCTGCCATGGCAACCACGGCTGGGCATGTGACTATGCTGCAGCGCTCACCTACCTACATTGCCTCAAGACCTCAGCAGGATGCATTTGCTAATGTGATGCGCCGCTATCTTCCAGCAAAACTGGCTTACAGTCTCAGTCGCTGGAACAAAATACTGCAAGGCATGTTTATGTTTAGCATGGCAAGGCGACGCCCCGAGTCTGTAAAAAAAGTCATCCGAGACGGCGTAATTGACGCACTGGGAGAAGACTACCCGGTTGATAAACACTTTAAACCTAGCTACCAGCCTTGGGACCAACGAGCTTGCTTAGTGCCTGACGGTGATTTATTTAATGCCATAAAAAATGGCTCTGCCAGTGTTGTCACCGCACATATAGACACATTCACAGCCACAGGCATTAAGTTGCAGTCTGGTGAAGAGCTGACTGCCGATATTATTATCACGGCGACCGGGCTTAACTTAGATATACTCGGCTCTTTTGAGCTAAGCGTTGATAATAAACCATTTAATGCCGCAGACAGTTATTGTTACAAAGGCATGATGTTGAGTGGTTTACCTAACTTCGCGTTTTCAATGGGTTATACCAATGCGTCCTGGACCCTAAAGTCAGATTTGGTCGGGCAGTATGTGTGCCGTTTGATTAACCATATGGATAAGCATCAACATCATTTCTGTCAGCCTGTGTTACCCGTTAATGGTATTGAAACCGAAGCTTTCATGAATTTTACCTCTGGCTATATTACTCGGGCATTAGATAAGATCCCCAAACAGGGCCGGGATAAGCCCTGGAAACTTAACCAAAATTATATACTTGATCGGATGAGCTTGAGCTATGAATCTGTGGTTAATGACAGTATTGTTTTCTCATCGATTACACCTAAATAAACCCATGAAAACTTAAATATATCCCAAATAGTTCAGTCATTAGAAACAACATGTAAAATGGCAAAATTAAGCTGTACCCAAAAGCCACAAATCAACCCAATTGATCCTTAAGGGTTCAGAAATTTATAATGAGGCTTTATCTTTACTTTGCATTAAATCCTGAAGATAAATCCCTCCCTTAATACCGTCCATTGCCGCATCAATATATTCAGCAATCTTGTCAATATCAGGGATAGTATCTCGACAGGCCATTAAGCCAAAATCAATATCATCACAATAACTGACCACAGTAATATTTAATGACTGGCCGTCAATTAACACAGATAAAGGATAAGTGGCTTGTAGCTTTGCCTGACCAAAATACAAAGGTTGCCTAGGACCTGGGACGTTGGATATGGTCACGTTTGCAACAGGTGGTAATAAGTTGGTCATATTGAGTTGATTCATCACTGCAACCAACCCCTGAGCAATCACAGCAAAACTAGTAGCAGCATCCGCAGAAACTGCGCCCAGTTCTTCTTTCGCATCCTTGGTTGATGCGCCAATTTTGGCTAATCGCGTCATAGTATCAGGTTCGTCAGTGGCCAAATTAGCAGTGACATAAGTAATTTGGTTACCTGTGCGATTCATCTGTCTCACAGAAACAGGAACCGAGGCAATTAAAGACTTTGTAGGTAACGCACCTCTTTCTTGCATGTATTTTCGCAATGCACCAGAGCATAGTGCAAGTACCATATCATTCACTGTAGCATTGGCTTGTTTACCTATGCTCTTGAGCTCTGTAAGCGAAAGTGATTTGACCGCAAAACGGCGAGCCCCTGTAATAGGCACATTAAAAATAGATTTTGGCGCTGTAAAAGGCACAGGAGAGGTGTTTTTACTGATCCCGGTGGCTTTAAGGCCTTGTCCCCAAAACATTTTTGACAGGTCCTGAACCATACTTGCCCTGTCTTTAACTTGTGAAGCTAAATTAGCTGTTTTTTCACCCAAACTTATTGAACTTTGAGGACGAGGATGAAGGTGTTTTTTCAGGCCCGCCCAAGGAGCACGGACCTCGTCTTGGCCAGATAAACTAAAACAATCTTCCATCAACTCGATGCCACCCATACCGTCAATAGCAGCGTGATGCATCTTCATGTACAGAGCAAACTTGTTACCTTCCAACCCTTCAATCAAATGAAACTCCCACAAAGGGCGTTCCCTATCCAATAGACGGCTATGCAGACGTGAGGCTAATTCTAACAAGTCAGCCATTTTGCCAGGTTTAGGCAAGGCTGAATGACGAACATGGTAATGAATATCAAAATGTTCATCGGTTACCCAACTTGGCAGCTTGGCGCTGCTAACATGGCTTAACTTTTGATTGAAAGGAGGGCCTGCAGGTTGGACTTCTAATTTGTCCATCAAATCTCGAGGGAAATTACCCTTGTACCCTTTAGGTATCTCAAAAATCGCCAAGCTAGCAACGTTGACGGGTGTAGTCTGCTTTTCTAAAGACAGAAAAGCGAGGTCCAGAGCAGTTAATTTATTTGACACTGAGATAACCTAAAAAATCCATGTGGTCAGACTATACAATGAAATTTATAAGTTTTATTTGTTATTTCTACACCGTCAAAATTTAGATTCTATGTTTAACTATATTTTACTGCGTTTTAATGGCGTGTAGGCACCACATGCTAACGTAAGGAAGCAGATTATCATCGCTATATATCTATATTTAAAGACTGACTTAACTTAACTTAACTTAACTTAGCTTAACTTAACTAATAAAGGGTTTCAGTTCTTGCTTCAATACTATTTTAAATGGCTGTTTTTCAAATTCAATCATATCACCGGCCATAATCTTTTTACGTCGTCTGGTTTCAACCTCACCATTGACTAACACCCGCCCCTCATCAATAGCCACTTTAGCCTCCCCCCCGCTGGAGACCATGGCTTCTAATTTTAATATCTGATAAAGAGCGATGGGCTCGGCATAAATTTCAATATCTTTCATCGGTAACGTTTCCACTTATTTATTTAACCTTATTTTCATTTAATTCAAATACCCCATCTGTATAAACTCAAAAGACATACAGACGATAACAAACACAACGCTAATGCAAAACATCTAAACACCAAGTGATTGTTTAATCAAAGCCATTTTATTCTAAATAATTAATATCAATATGCACCAAAAACACTGATCCGTATAACAATACAACAAGTAAAGTTTAGTAAGCATACGTATTATGGTTATAATAGCGTCGACTTTTACTTCCCAAATTGACTAAACGAGCTGTATTGATGAAACTATTGATTAACCTTATCCGTAACCTGTTAGGTGGCATTATTGCTGCCATTGATTTTATCACCCGTGGTACAAAATTAAAACGCACCTCACAAGCCCAACAACAAGTAGAAACAGAACTAGAAAAGATTTCTTTGTATCAATTTTTTGCATGCCCATTTTGCATCAAAACACGCAGAGCTATGTACAAACTCAATCTGCCTATCGTCAAACGTAATGCCTCGCAAGGTTCGCCTTATCGTGATGAGTTATTACAAGGTGGCGGGAGGGTTCAAACTCCTTGTTTACGTATTGAAAAAGATGATGCTGTTGAGTGGCTGTATGAATCTTCAGAGATCATTCGTTACCTCGAAAAGCGTTTTGTTTAAAAACGCCTATACAATTTTACTTTAAAGCATCAGAGTGCCACAAACTTTGCACTCTTTTAACACTTAAATTTAATAATGCCCCCTCGCTACCTGTTCACCATCAACAGTTAATCATCATGCTGCAGTTTTATTAAAAAAAACCCTATATTTTTGCCGTCATATCTAATTATTTGTTGGCCAGACAAGAATATTAGTTCGTCTTCGTCTGGATAATTATTTCCAGATATTTCTGGAAATTCATCTAATAAAGAAATGTGCCTCCCCTCGCAAGTCCCGATATTTATGAAACACAAACTCATCGGTAATTACCCAGACTTGCTTAATATTTAACGCCTGACGCAGTCAAATCAATAATAGTTTGTGTGTATAGATCATATTGAGACAGGTAAGAAATGTTTTTACTCTTAAAATTTAGACCGGACACTTTTTCACCTGTGTATTACCAAGGCAAGACTTCACCATTTGAATGCCAGAAGGTGCCAGTATTTTCTAAATTCAATTCTTCAATACGCCTTATTAAACGTTCAACTGCAACAGCAGCAGAAATATCGCCACTATTATTGACCATCTCAGTTTGCACATATCCCGGATGTAATAAGGCGACAGCCACTTCTTGCTCTTTTAGATCATGAGCCAACGACACACCAGCAATATTTAAAGCGGCTTTGGACATACGATAACCATAACGACCACCAGAAGTGTTGTCTGTTACTGAGCCCATGCGACTGGTTATTAAGGCTACTTTTGCACCTTTAACCAGTTGCTTTCTCAGCATTTGAGTGATCATTAAAGGCCCTATTGCATTGACTCTAAATTGGTATTCGAGTGTCGTAACTGACATATGTTCTAAGGTTTCATTAGCTAACACACCAGCGTTATTGATCAGTAAATCAATTTTCAAATCGCTCAATACTGGCAGGATTTTTTCTAAACATTCAGGACTTCCCACATCAACTTTGTCGATCACTTTGGCGCTTGTTTGACTCAGTTCGTCGCTGGTATTACGGCAAAGTGCAATCACTTTGTCACCCTTAGCTAAGTATTGTTTTACAAACTCTAAACCCATGCCACGATTGGCTCCGGTAATAACAACAGTTGCCATAAAAACGCCTTAATTACTTATATTAAAAGGATTGACTAGCTAATAATCTAGCTAAATCTTCTGGGGTATCGATGCCAACAGGCGGTGTAATTCTGGCTTCCTGCACATGGATTTTTTCACCATGCCACAACACCCGAAGTTGCTCTAATGATTCAATTTGCTCTAAGCCTGAAGGCGACATATTCACATATTGTTTAATAAAACCTGCTCGATACGCATAAATACCAATATGCCGAAAATAAAAATCACCTATCTCATCAATACTGTCTGAATCTAGAAAACGGGCTCTGTCGTAAGGGATAGTCGAACGTGAGAAATACATAGCATAACCTTGTTTATCCATCACAACCTTTACGGTATTGGGATTAAAAGCTTCTTCTACATCAGTAATCTTAACCGCCAATGTCGCCATTTCAGCTTGCTGGTGGTTATGAAGATTTTCTGCTACTTGTAAAATATTTTCAGCAGGGATAAATGGTTCATCACCCTGCACGTTCACCACTAATTCATGGGATAACATGTTTTGTAAATCGACGACTTCAGCTAAACGTTCTGTGCCAGATTCGTGATGTGTACCTGTCATACAATATCTGCCACCAAAATCATCTACGGCTTTAGCGATCCTGACATCATCGGTAGCCACTATAATATTACTCGCCCCTGACTCTTGAGCTCGTTCATATACATGTTGCACCATAGGTTTACCTTGTATTTCTACTAAAGGTTTACCGGGGAAACGGCTGGACGCGTATCGTGCAGGAATAATGACACTAAATTGCATTCTTCAATCTCTTCAATTTCTTCAATCTTTTTAATAAACGTGGCCAATATATAGCACTAACTGCTTTTTAACAGTTGTTCTATTTCTTCACTAGACGCATGTTTGGCTTCTGACTCCAACAACACCGGTATATTTTCCCGAATAGGATAAACCATACGGTCAAATTTACAGATAAGCTGTGCCTGTTTATCTTGATATAATAATTTACCCTTACAAACTGGGCAGGCTAAAATATCTAACAATTTTTTATCAAAGGCCATTATTTTCTCTTAGTTGGTTTTTATTTACAGTCACTTGTTTAAGTTTTTGCAAGAGCTGTGATTCAAATTGACGGGTTAATTTAGCACTGACAGGCAAATACCAACAATCATCATGTGCTATCTGGGTACATTTTACTGCATCTTTTTCTGTCATGATCACAGTACCGTTAGGAATATCTTTTTTAATAAAAGCATGGTGATCGACAAAACTTATCTGGTCCTTTAGCTTAACGCGCATTTTTTGTAACAGGGTAAAGAAACGTTGGGGGTTGCCTATTCCAGCTAGAGCGGTAACCGGAAAACGTAAATCGCTTATGGATAGGCTTTTATTAGGGTATTTAACGTTTATCAGTTCCCCCGCTTCTAGTGACATTAAAAACTCACCATTTGTAATCAATCCACCATTTAACACCAAAAAGTCAGCCGTATCTAAACGCCACGAAGCTTCCCGCAAAGGGCCTGCGGGTAATAACAGATGATTACCACAGCGCCTTTTCCCGTCCATCACCACAATCTCGATATCTCTATTCAAAGCATAATGCTGCAATCCATCATCACAAATAATCACATTACATTTATGTTTCTCAACTAGTTCCATCGCTCCTCTTGGGCGAATAGGATCAACTACCAAAGGGCAGTTAATGTGCTGGCGCATCAATATGGCTTCATCACCTACCAAATCAACTTTACTGACAGCATCTACCGACAAGGGATAACTGGCATTTTTCCCGCCATAACCTCGGCTTAATACGCCAGGATGATAACCTTCTTGTTTTAAGCGCTTTGCCAAATACACCACTAGTGGCGTTTTCCCATTGCCACCTACACTGATATTACCCACCACAATGACTAGAGCGGGAATAGTCTGCGAAGGCTTAATCTGCAATCGAAATAATGTCCTGCGAACTCCAGACAATATCCAAAACAGTGCGGTTAAAGGTAATAACACAATAATGACTGGCCAATGGTACCAACTCGGTGAATACCACATGTTGTCAATCCAATTCACTTGACGACTAGCTCCTCACCAAACTGCATATTATATAATTGTGAATACACACCATTTTGCGCCAGTAAAACTTGGTGATTACCTTGTTCTATAATTTCACCTGCCTCGATCACTAAGATCGTATCGGCATTTTCGATAGTCGACAACCTGTGTGCTACCACTATGCTAGTGCGGTTTTGTTGTAGTTTATCCAGTGCATCTTGGATCAGTCGTTCTGATTCGGTGTCTAATGCTGATGTAGCTTCATCTAAAATCAAAATAGGCGCGTCTAATAATAAGGCACGGGCAATAGCTAATCGTTGACGTTGACCACCAGATAACATGAAACCATTTTCACCTACTATGGTATCCAAGCCTTCTGGTAATTGTTCTAAAAACTCCATCACATGAGCTGTTTTAGCCGCTGCGAGTATCTGCTCGCGACTAATTTTACCTTCTGAACCATAAGCGATATTGTTGGCAATGGTGTCATTAAATAACACCACATGTTGTGAAACCAGTGCAAATTGGCGTCGTAAGTCTTTAAGTGGAATATCTCTTAGCAACATATCGTCTAACAATATTTCACCTGCTTGATTGTCGTAGAAACGTGTTAGCAAACTTGAAATAGTAGATTTACCACTACCAGAACGGCCTACCAAAGCAAAGGTTTGCCCGGGTTTGACTGAAAAAGACAGATTTTTTATCGCGGCATGTTCTTTACTCGTGTAACTAAAAGTCACATCGTTGAAGTCTATTTTCCCCTGAGCCTTAGTAATACGTTGAGTACCTTTGTCTTCTTCAATTTGTTGATCTAACACATTGAAAATACTCACGCAGGCCGCCATACCTTTTTGGAATTCACTGTTGACGGTAGTCAGTTGTTTAAGGGGTTTTAACAGCATGGTCATAAATACCACTATGCTAACAAATACGCCTGGGGTTAACGTTGCTACTAACCCAGGGGTACTGGCTACGTAAAGCACCACAGCCAGTGCGATAGAAGCAATCACCTGAATCGAGGAAACACTCAGAATTCTAGCCACAACTAATTTCATGTTTTGTTGACGGTTGTGGTTATTTTTGTCAGCGAAAGAGTCATTCTCTATATCTTGTCCGCCAAACATTAACACCACTTTGTGGCCTTTTAATACCTGTTCAACTGAAGAGGTTAATCCACCCATAGCATCTTGAATACGTCGACTGACTAATCTAAAACGTTTACTAACCACAGAAACAATAACAGCAACCAAAGGGCCAATTAAGATGAAAATAAGTGACAATTGCCACGATTTATAAAACATCGCAATTAGTAAGCCTATTACTAATGCACCTTCGCGAACAAGTATGATCAGTGCCCTACTTGACGCATTAGCAACCTGCTCTGTGTCATAAATAACTTTAGAAATTAGTTGGCCTGTACTGTTGTTGTCATGAAACTCCACAGGAAAGTGGATGTAACGGCTAAACAATTGTTGACGCATACGCATCACCATATGGTTACCTATCCACGAAACCGAATAGGTTCCAAGAAAATTCAAAATACCTCTGAAAATAAATATAGGCACAATAAAATAAGCCGCCAAACGCAAATATTCGTAATCGCCTTGACCTAGGCTGTCATCGACTAGCGTTTCAAGCTGGGCTAAAACCAATACATCAATCACTGAATAGCCAACCATACCAATAACAGCTAAAGCAAACGCCAGTTTGTAATCTTTAAGGTAGACGCTAAATCGTCTAAATATTGAAGATGGTTCTTGAGGATCCAAATTTGTGTGTGTGCTCATTAAATAACTTTTTTCTGGTGTAAGGCAAGAACGTCTTTATTGTAACCGTTAGGACGAAATTCCCCAACTATCAAGAGGATATTTATTATAGGTGTGGAGAATTTGCATACCAATAAGGATACATATCCTGTCTAAAGGTTTTGACTAGAATGGCTTTAGGTGAATCATACTCCATAATAAAAGACACTTGGCCTGAGTCAGACGTTGCGAAGTATTTGCTCTGTGTGCCCTTGTTATCGTTTACCTGCTCGAATCTGTCTAACACTTCTCGCCTAGGGAAACGCCAACGATTTAAAAACCCTTGACTAAAAATGACGTATTCAGCCCCTACTCTTTCAATAAATTCACTTGAAGAAGACGTATTACTGCCATGATGAGCCGCCATCAAAATATCAGCTTTTAATTGTTTTGGATATAATTCCACCAGCTGCTGTTCGATGCTTTTATCAATATCACCGGGTAACAAAATACTGTGAAATTTATCAGATATTTTGATGACACATGAACCATTGTTGTTGCTGTAATTAAATGCATTGTCTGGCCATAGGGCTTCAATCTTCAAACCTTGCCAATTGATAGCAAAGTGTTGCTGACACCTATCTTGATTAGTTAAAACCTGTGATACCTGAATACCTTTGAGTAATTGCGGCAAACTTCCAGCATGATCATTATCTTGGTGACTGATAAACACTAAGTCTACTTTTGATAGTCCTCTAGCCTGCAATATAGGTAACAACACACTGTCGGCCATATTAAAGCCAGAAGGGTAACTTGCCCCTACATCATAAACGATGGCATGCTTGTTTTTACTAATCATCACAGCCAACCCCTGCCCCACATCTAAAACGTCTATCTGCCAAGTATGGGTTGTTTGAGGTAATAAATGGCTAATCAGCGGTAGCAACAACACACAAAGATACTTTTTATTTATCCCAAAAGAAGGTAAGCAACAACCCAACACAAACAGGAATACAAAAAACCACACTGCACCTGGGAACGACTGAATAGTAAAAAATGAAGCATTGAGCTGTAACGTAAAATCAAGAAAAGTCAGGCTATAACTCAGCATATGGTCTGCTAAAGAAAATAACGCAAAAGCCCAATCAGAATTGAATGCTAAACAGATTACTGCTAGCAAGCAAAGAGGTACCAAGATCATCGTCACTGCAGGTACGGCGATTAAATTAACGAAGGGGGAAACGGTTGAGATATAAGAAAATTGCCAAGCCACTAATGGCAACATCAATACAGTCAAACATAATTGCACTTTGATCATGGCGGACAGTACCGCTAACAAAGAAAAATCACTTTTTTTAACCGGCCATCGCCAAAACACAAAACAAATAATGCTCACTGCACAAAAGCTTAACCAAAAACTCAAACCAAATATGCTTAGAGGGAATAATAATATAAAGCAGGTAAGCGACAACAAAATTAATTTTTTTGCTCCAAGATGTTTATTGCATAGAAAAAACACACTAAACAGAAGCAACATCAGCCATGCTCTCAGTGTAGGCAAACCAAAACCAGCTAAAGCTGAATAAGCCAAGGTGGGAAAAAGTGTCAAAAACATGGCCATGTTATGCAAGTTAATATGATGTAAAGAATAAAATCTGCTGATCAACACACCACCGACCCAAGCTATCAACACATAACTGAGACTTGCAACCAAGGCCAAATGTAGACCTGAAATGGCAATAAGATGTGCCACCCCAGTTTTTTGAACTAAATGCCAGTCTTGCGGTTGCAACAATCCTCGATAACCAAACGTCAGCGCAGCTAGCCAAGACTGATGGGGTAAAGAAAAGCCTAACATTCGATTCAGTAATGTTTGCCTAATGGTTTTAACATCGTCAAGCAACGTATTGTCTAAATGTGATTTAACATAACCAGTTGCGTTTATACCCTCACTAAACAGCCACTGTTGATAATTAAAGCCAGCTTCATTGGCCAATCCATGAGGGGGTTTAACTTTAACCAAAAGTGTCACTTTTTGACCCTGCTGCACCTGCCAAACAGGCTCACGCCAATTAAGGCGGAAACGTCTAGCAAAAAACAAATCTTGGTCTTCGATCTGTGTAACCTTAATATTAAAACGTATATTTTGCTCTGCAATGACCACACTGCTGACCTTGCCTATTATTTGTATTGGTTGACTAATTTGTTCTGAAGATAGTTGCAAATAGTATTGCCAATGCCCTACACTCGCCATCCATACTATGCCTAGCAAAAAAAAACCAAGGTGTTGATTTTTTCTAATTGCTAGGCCAGCACAAATTAATAATAAAAGAGTAATCAGCATGCTAGGCAAGCTTATCCAGAATAAACTGGAAAACGAGGCGGCAATGAAACTGCAAAGTTTACTGTCCATATTAAGTGGTAAATGCTTTCCGTAGCTGCATGAAATTAAAGTATAGAGAACTATTCTGAAAAAGTTTATTAAGCGCTTTCTACCCAGTCCAAAGAAAGTCAAAGAACATAAAATATTGTCAATTTTTGGTACTTTGCTTCACGATCCTAATCTTTGGCATTTAAATAGACGCTCAGCGTCAGGGGCCTTTGCTGTGGGATTATTCTTCGCATTTTGGCCTGTGCCTTTTCAAATGTGGTTGGCAGCAGCATTGGCCATCCCCTTGCGGGTTAACTTACCGTTGTCTGTGGCTACAGTCTGGATAACTAATCCTTTCACTATGACGCCCATTTTTTACAGTGCTTATATTGTAGGTACTTCAGTAATGGGCTCCCCACAAAAAGATTTTAGTTTTGAATTGAGCTGGGACTGGGTACTACAAAGCATTGAAACCATTGGCCCAGCGTTTTTGGTAGGTTGCCTGATATGTTCAATATTTTTTAGTGCCGTAGGGTTCTTTAGTTTAAATTATCTGTGGAGGTTATCAGTTACTAAAGCATGGGAAAAACGTATCCAGAAACGTTACCCAAAAGCCTAAAGTGATACAGGAAAAGTGATGATTCAATCACTTTTTTGAGTCTTTATTAATAAAAAATCTATAGTGCTTCTTTTTAATTTATTTGCAAAAACAGTCTACTAAAAACAACGATATCCTCTTAGCTACGTATGCATCATAAATCCTCTGGTATCGTTTGGGCTCATTGCAAGCATTAGCAGGTCACATGACGCCTTAACTTTATATTTTGCTTGAAATGAATAGGCCCAAAGTCAGCTTGATAGAATGAACACTATAATTGTGCACTTTCGAAAAATGTAACAATAAATATATCAGCTAGAGGGTATTGGTCACCTAGCTGGCCACTACTTTTTAACAATAATCAATTCATCAAGACTTAGCTTCTCAGGCCGGTATAAATTGACTTTATCGTCTTCTTTTGGATAACCAAGAGCCAAGCCACAGACTAATTTGTATCCTTTTGGAATATCAAAATATTTTTCTAAAGGTGAACGCCACATACCAAGAGCGCCCTGTGGGCATGTCCCTAAACCTCTGTCTGTAGCTGATAACATAAGTGATTGCATCATGATCCCTGAATCAACCAATGCGGTAAATTTCATACTTGGATGAATAAAGACAAAAATAGCAACGGGTGCATCAAAAAACGTAAAATTTCGGGCCATAGCCTCATCCCGAGCCTGTTTGTCACCACGAGCAATACCAAGAGTGTCGTATAAACCTTTGCCCGTTGCCATTCTACGGTTTTGAAATATACCAGGATATTTACCCAAAATAGGTTTGTAATCTCCATCAGGCATAGCCTGACTTGTGGCTGCACTAAACAACTTAAGTGGTAATGGCAGCCGTTGTATTTTGTTTATTTTATAATATCTAGACAGCAATTCCTGTCCAAGTTGTTTGCATGTGTCGCCATCAGCAACAGCCACTTTGTAAGGTTGAGTATTAGAGCTTGAGGGTGATTCAATGGCATCCAATAAAATATCGTTAATCGTGTCCTGTTGAACCGGTCGATCGGAAAATGCTCGAATACTTCTGCGCGAACGCAGTACTGCTGAAAATTCCATGTGCATCCTTATGAAAACTAGATTGTTGGATTTTTCATGAATTTAGCTTTGCAGTCAACTCGCACAGACCATGATAGCAACTGTCCATATATGATAATGTTGGTTGCGAAGGTTGCTCTTTAACGTTGTTTGGCCATAATAAATAGCGCATCACGTACTGTTTGAGACAAGTAATGTGGTAAAGTAGATACCCATTCAATTCCCCAACACTCAGATTAATTAAGCTCACCTTATGATCCCATGGACCCACCTCGACACTGCAAAAATCCCCAACGATGGCGGTGAATTAAAACTGTCCCAGCGTGGTGATGAATTCTCTATAAAATTGTCAGGTAAACGCGGCGAGTTAATGAATAGCCGTGTCTATAATTCAGAAAAAGCGCTATCTCAATTAGGGTGTGCTCATATTAAGCCACACTTAGATGCGCACATTTTAGTAGGCGGTTTAGGCATGGGGTATACTTTAGCAGCAGCACTAAAAGCAGTGAATGCTGACTCTCAGGTCACGGTTGCCGAATTAATACCTGAAGTAGTAAAATGGAACGAAGGACCACTAGGCAACTGTGCTGGGAACCCTTTGCAAGACTCGCGAACTAAAGTACACATTGGCGATGTCAAACAATTGTTGATCACAAGACAACCTACATTCGATGCAATTTTACTGGATGTTGATAACGGCCCCAAAGGGCTAACACACTCAGATAATAATTGGATTTATTCTGAAGACGGACTAAAAGACATATATGACACACTACAACCCAATGGCATGTTGGCCATATGGTCTGCAGGCCCTGATTATTTATTTACCGTTCGCTTAAAAAAGGTAGGCTTTAGAGTAGATACACGCAATGTACAAGCTCGTCCGAGGAAAGGCAGTCAACACACCATTTTCCTAGCCAAGAAACTTTAGACACCAATCTATAAGGCAACCCATGTCATTTTCATCTTTGCAGTTATCAGCTCCTATTCTAAAAGCCATTACTGATTTAGGGTATACCCAACCAACGCCCATTCAAGAAAAAGCTATCCCAGTTATTTTATCGGGTAAAAACCTGATAGCGGCTGCCCAAACTGGCACAGGTAAAACAGCCAGTTTTGTGTTGCCTATTTTGCAACGACTTAATACGGACCATAAGCTGCGAGGTAAACGTGTACGTGCACTTATCCTTGTGCCCACCAGGGAATTGGCTTTGCAAGTTGAAAAAAGTATTTCAGCATACGGTCAACATTTAGAACTGATATCAATGGCGATGTATGGAGGCGTTGATTCGTCTGAACAAACACAACGTTTAATTTGGGGCGTCGATATACTGGTTGCTACGCCGGGTCGTCTTTTAGACCTCGCACATCAACGTGCATTACATTTTGATGAACTTGAGATTTTAGTATTAGATGAAGCCGATAGAATGCTGGATATGGGCTTTATTGGCGACATTAATAAAATTATTGAACGTTTACCTGAACAACGTCAAAACTTGTTATTTTCTGCGACTATTTCTAATGAGGTCCGTGCCTTAGCAAAACGCTCTATCTACAGACCCGTTGAAATATCTATCAAGCAAAACAAAGCATCCACGCCCAAGATTGACCAATGGTTAGTGACAGTTGACAAAGGCAATAAGTCGGCATTATTGAGTCATCTCATCAAAGAGCAAGAATGGGATCAAGCGCTTATTTTTATTGAAACAAAACAAGGTGCAGCTAAGTTAGTCAGTCAATTAGAAAAACGTGGTATTCCAGTAGACAGTATTCACGGTGACCGAACCCAAGCCGTTCGCGAAAGAATTTTAGCCGACTTTAAGTCTGGTCAAATTCAGTTTTTGGTCGCCACAGGAGTAGCAGCCCGCGGGCTTGATATTCAAAATTTGTCACGTGTTGTTAACTACGACGTACCTGATCAAGTTGAAGATTATATTCATCGAATTGGAAGAACAGGCCGAGCCGGTGCAACAGGAGAGGCCATTTCATTTGTGGCTAAAGATAACTTTAGAAACCTGTGTGCCATTGAAAGCCATCTTGGTCATGTCATTACCAGAAAAACGTTTGAAGGTTTTGAAGTCAAAAAAACCGTGCCAGATTCTATTTTAAATTACGTCCCTAAAAACAAACGGAAATAGGCTTTTAAAAACATTTAAAAGGACAAATCACTAACAAGATAAAACTATACTTCTTTAGGTTGTTTACGTTTTTTTATCTTGCCCATGAGGTTATATAATAACGATTAATTTTTCTGCATTCACTCTGTTAATTCTGAAACCGTTGTTTATATAGCAAATGACACTGAGTCATCAGTATCTATTTTGAATAAGGGCGAGTGATGTGAGGCAATGGTGGCCCACCTTTAATTTGAGCATCGACCTCCACCATAGAGCTGCCACCATTAGCTCAATAGACACTTGGAATGTTTTGATCTGTTACAAAAAATGTAACATCTTCGGCCCCCCATTCCGGCATCAACCTGACTTGATACATTGTCCAACCCATATTGGCCTTTCCATATACATTCAAGTCGAGAGGTTAAAGCAGCAGCACATCTTTAAAGCTCAATACCTCACTACAATGCTTTATTCTGAGGTTGTTCATTTTTTAAAATTACTGGTTCTTTAGCTTTTTCACTTGCCTCTTTTCTTAAATCTTGACGGATGACTTGTACCTTTTCAAACGTAGCAAAAGCCTCTTCTTTTGATTCAAATTCAAAAATACTTTTTATAGGACAAGACTCTTCAGAGGTCAAGATCTTGTCGCTGCCATTGCCACATAATTCTGAGAAATTTCCCTTAAAGCCAGCAGCAAAACTGGTTTGTAAGGAGTGGCACTTAAACCAAGTCGTGATTAGGTAATAACGGTTTTTCCCGCGGGCATTAATGCTAATGACATCATCCTCGAGCATGCCAAAGCCTCGAATATTATGCTGACGTACACAAGCTCTGCCGTCTTGTTCCGTTTGTGCGCTTAATAATTCGTCGTAACTTGGTAGATTAACGCCCAAACTTGAACATGAAACTAAACTAAAAAATGCAATCATGACTAAACAACGCTTTAAAAAAATCATTATTTCTCCTTTAATACACAAATGTTTGAAGAGACATAAACATGCCATACCCCCAGATAGTTGATGAACGTTACATTGTTTTGTACACGCTTACACTGGGTAAAATTATCGTAGCCATCTTATACAGAAAAATATCATTACAACCCACATACATGGGTAAACAAACTTAATCCTATTTTATTGGCTGTTTTCGTATAGAATCCTCGACGTAATTTTTACTTGTTAAGTATTTTTTATTTTTAACAGTTGTCTGACGACGCCTTTCCATCCCTTTCTAAAATGACACAAAAATAATGAATCATAAAACTATAGTAACGCACAACGGTAATTTTCATGCTGATGATGTTTTCAGTGTTGCTGCACTGAAGAGTATTTTTTCTTCTTTTACACTCATTCGCACACGTGATTTAGATATTATCGCCAAGGCCGACATTGTGATTGACGTAGGTGGAGAATACGATCCAGAAACAAACCGCTTTGATCATCATCAACGCGGTGGTGCAGGAGAACGAGCAAATGGTATTCCCTACTCCTCATTTGGTTTAATGTGGCAAAAATTCGGCTTAGATATATGTCAGGGTAACCAAGACGTTGCTAATACAATTGATGCTGACCTAGTATCCACAATCGATGCCATCGATTGTGGTCATGTCAAAGGTGTGCCTGAAGGTATTAGCCTTAGCCAAACTATTTCAATGTTCAACCCAACTTGGCAAGAAGATAGCCACTTTGATAGTTGTTTTGATGAAGCGGTTGATTTTGCATCTCGGGTTTTAACACGATTTATTGCAACTGCTAATGGAGGCATTAGTGCAAAAACAATTGTGGCGAATGCAATTGACAAGGCACAAGATCCAAGAGTAATTGTATTAGAAAAATATACGCCGTGGAAAAGAACGGTTCACGCTTTGTCTGACAAGGCTTTGTATATGATTTACCCCTCTGGGACTGGACAATGGAGAATTCAAACGGTACCTATTGAACCGGGTTCATTCGAAGACAGAAAACCACTGCCTAAAAAATGGGCGGGCTTATCTGATATAGCGCTGCAAGATGAGACAGGAATTGATGACGCAATGTTTTGTCATAATGGCTTATTTATTGCCGGTGCGGAATCATTTGAAAGTACCATGAAAATGGCCGTTATCGCACTTCAATAATAGCGAACTAATCATAAGCAGAACAACCTTGATAGGCTTAGCGTTGTTCTGCTTCTAACTAATCTACAGACAGCGTTGCTACTTTCAAAAACACTTACCGCAAAACAACCATGGGTACTTTGCAGCGTTCAAGCATTTTCAAAGTGTTACTACCTAAAAAGAATTGTCTCAGTTTGGAGTGTCCAAAAGCGCCCATAACAATGAGTCCTATATCATGGGCTTCTTTATATTCCATTAGAGACTCATGAATGTTGCCTTCGATGAAAGATACGGTGACATTGAAGCCCTTTTCTTCCAGTTTCTGTTGGGCTAATAAAAACTTATCTTTCTGATTCAACTCATTATTTTTTACAGAAACTAGGTGGCAGTGAAGACCATGTAATAATCCACCGTCGATAACACGTTGCAGGGCTATTTCGGCGGTTTCTCTTCCATCATAGGCAATCATAAACGACACGGGTGTTATGAATGTATCAGGAATAACCATGACGGGGTGTGAGGCCTTTCGTAACAGAGTCTCTATATTAGAGCCCAGTGCATTAAAGTTTCCATCATGCCCCTTGCCACTGCGACCAATTACAATCAGGCGGGTTTGACCTTCAATATCGTCTATTGAGTCAACCAAGTCACCATGCCTTTGCAGTGACTTAACCTCTGCAACCCCTGCGGTTATAGCTTGTCGAGAAACATACCCGAGTAATTCTTTGCCTAACTGCAGTGCGACTTTGCTGCGTTGCTCATCTAGTTTTGTCATTTCATCTAGTAGCACTGTTCGCGCACCAAGGCCAATGGCCCCCGTGTAATCATCTGCGCCATGCTGCTGTTCTTTCTCTAATGTATGTAAAAAAAGAATCGATTTATTTAACTTTTTTGATGCCCAAACCGCTGCATCTGTTACAGCTGAAGTGATTGCAGAGCCGTCTACACAGGTAATTATTTTTGTCATTATTATCTCCTTAATGTCCGTCAAACAGTTTTTCAACTTCTTTAGGGTCATTATGCGCCCCAAATTTATCTACCACTGTTTCTGTTGCCTCGTTCATACCAACGATTGTAACAGTCGCACCTTCACGTCGGAATTTAATCACAACCTTGTCTAGTGAAGATACGGCGGTAATATCCCAAAAGTGGGCATGGGTGAGATCAATCACAACAATTTCTACCGCTTCTTTAAAATCAAATGCGTTGGTAAATTGCTCCGCTGAAGCAAAAAACACCTGACCGATAACTTCGTAGGTGCGCTTATTTTCAAGCTCATTAAAGTCAGACTTCACCATCATAAGTCGGCCAATTTTATTTGAGAAGAACAAGGTAGCTAATAGCACACCAATTAGCACACCAAAGGCTAAATTATGCGTGGCTACAACAACCGCAACAGTGCTTACCATGACAATACTTGATGACAAAGGGTGAGTGCGTAAGTCTGTAAGAGAAGACCAAGAGAATGTACCGATTGAAACCATTATCATGACAGCAACTAATGCTGCCATCGGTATTTGACGTACCCAATCATCGAGAAATACAACCATAATGATCAGCACAAGACCAGCAACAAATGTAGACAACCTGCCTCTTCCGCCAGACTTCACGTTAATAATTGATTGCCCAATCATGGCACAGCCTGCCATACCACCAAATAATCCAGCACCAATGTTAGCAATTCCCTGACCTTTACACTCTTTATTACCGTCACTGGTAGTATCTGTCAGTTCATCAACTATGGTTGCTGTCATCATAGATTCGAGCAAGCCGACCACAGCCAGTCCTGCCGAATAAGGTAAGATAATCAATAACGTTTCCATATTCAGTGGCACATCTGGCCACAAAAATATCGGTAGGGTATCGGGCAGCTCCCCCATATCACCTACCGTCCTGATGTTTAGGTCTAGAGAGATTGCAACAATGGTCAACGCTACAATACACAGCAGTGGTGAGGGGATCATTTTTCCAATAGCAGGAATATAAGGAAAAAGATAAATAATGCCAAGTCCTGCAGCCGTCATCGCATAAACATGCCAGGTAACATCGGTTAGTTCAGGTAATTGTGCCATAAAAATCAAAATGGCCAGAGCATTAACGAACCCTGTTACCACAGAGCGCGAAACAAATCGCATCAAACCACCCAGTTTAAGATACCCCGCGCAAATTTGCAGTACGCCCGTCAGTAAGGTTGCCGCTAACAAATACTCCAAACCGTGATCTTTGACCAGCGTAACCATTAATAGAGCCATGGCACCGGTTGCTGCAGAAATCATTCCCGGCCTACCACCCACAAAGGCAATAATCACCGCTATACAAAATGAAGAGTACAAACCCACTTTAGGGTCAACACCTGCAATAATTGAAAAGGCAATGGCTTCAGGTATCAGGGCTAATGCCACAACAATACCAGCAAGCACATCACCACGAATATTAGAGAGCCAGTCTCTTTTCATGTGTTCGAGCATGTAAATAACCTAATTTAAGAATTCTGTTCAAAACAGAAAAAGATGTATGATTTTATTTAAAAAGTAGTCAATCGCGAGTCATGCGTTAAAGGGTATATCTAATGATGGGTTTACCTAAGGCAATATAACTGTCAAGAACAACTTCCCTGATTCAATTTTAATGCGAATAATACCGCTTTTGTAATTTTGTTACAAATATAGATAGTCTCCAGCAGCAATAAATTGTTTGTGCTAATAATCGACAGCCATTTAATTACACAAACAGATAACACGGATCACATTAACGGGTCCTAGTGTTTTGTGATTTTGCCTGTTACATCACACTTATAATTCGATACAGAACATACCATCAGTTGTGATGACATCGTGATATGCGCTGCAAAAAATGATGCTTTGTGCCAGGCCAGATTACACTTTTAACCTATTTTTTGTGACGATACCTAGAGTTTATTTGATTCCCATTAATCCGTTTAAAAAAACACCTTTCGACTTTATCTGAACCAACTGATTTAGCACCAGCCAGCATTTTATTCTGATGTGTCAGAGCAACAATGATATAAAGATAACAAGTAATCAAAAGCGATAGTCATATATGAGTTTTTCTGCGTTAGCGTTAGATAAATCCCTAACAGATGCCGTTAAGGCATCGGGATACGAGAGTCCCACACCGATACAACAACAAGCGATCCCCGCCATTCTTGCGGGTAAAGATATTATGGCAGGCGCCCAAACAGGTACTGGGAAAACAGCAGCGTTTGCCTTGCCCATTCTGCAGCAGCTAATGAAACATGTTGATGCTCTGAGGCCTACACGTGCATTAATATTAACGCCCACAAGAGAGTTGGCGCAGCAGGTGTATAAAAGTATTCTAGGTTACGCCGAAAATACACAGCTAAACGTTGCAGTTGCCTATGGCGGCGTCAGCATTAACACACAAATATCCGCAATTCAAAAAGGTGCAGATGTTCTGATCGCCACTCCTGGGCGATTGTTAGATCACATAGCTAAAGGAAGTGTCGATTTAAGCCAGCTTCAGACCCTTGTTTTTGATGAAGCCGATCGCATGTTAGACATGGGATTTAAAGATGAAATTGACCAAATTTTAAATCGAGTACCAAACAAGCGACAGACCTTGTTGTTTTCTGCAACATTTGATGATGCTATTTTTAGATTGAGTAAAACCTTACTTAATGACCCTTTACTGATAGAGGTCAGTGAACGCAATACTCCAGCGGTTCAGGTGGAACAACGGTTATACACGGTTGATAGTGATCGCAAACGGGAACTGACGTCTTTTCTGATAGGCTCAAAAAACTGGCACCAAGTATTAATTTTTACTCGCACCAAAAAAATGGCTGATGATCTAGCCAAAGAAATGTGTAAAGACGGTATCCAAACCCAATCTCTCCATGGTGATAAATCACAAGGCGCCAGAGAAAGGGTACTGGCAGAATTTAAACAAGGTAAAACCAGAGCGTTAGTGGCAACAGATGTAGCAGCAAGGGGGATTGACATCATAGATTTGAAATACGTGATCAATTACGAATTACCCTATGTTGCCGAAGATTATATTCACCGTATTGGCAGAACAGGTCGAGCCGGAAATACCGGATTAGCCATTTCGCTGATGAGTCCAAATGAAGAATGGTTACTAGAGGCCATTGAGAAAGTACTCGACAGCGTATTGTTACAACAATGGCTTCCAGGTTATGAGCCTGATTTAACGAAACAAAATCAACCAGCCAAAAGAAGCAGTAAAGGTAAACATAAGCAACAAGCCAGAAACAAAGCTCTGGGTCACAAGTCGCCAAAAAAACCAAGGTGATGATTATCAAACTAGACTAAACACAACCATTTTTTAACTGGATAAATATCCCATTGATAATCAGCAGCCTTGTTCAGCAGCCAGTTAAATCCCCCAAAACCCCAAATTAGTGACTGTTGCGTAGGTCATGGATGAGCTTCATTCTCAAAATACAAGCAGTGAGGTTTGCTTAACAAGGCAAACCTCATGTTGAAGTTGTTTTATCCTATTCAAAGCATGCCTCACAACTGAGCACTTTCGAAGTCATCTGCTATATTTACCATCAGCATAAGGAATGATGATTTAATTTAATTTAGTGTCAATTCATGTTTAAAACAATCAAAGATAAGGAACCATCATGGCATTTGGTGATAAGAGTCTTCAACGACGTGATAAGAGTCTTCAACGAGGTAATAAGAGCCTTCAACGAGGGGATAAGGGGGCAGACGTAGTAGAACTCCAACTTAAGTTAAATGGATTTCGCGGCACAGTCTGGGATGGTGATTTTGGACCTGGCAGTGAACTTCAAGTAATGGCATTTCAACGAGAGGTCATGAAAACACCCTCACCTTCAGGTATTTTTGATGCAAACAGCTTCGATGCATTGCATGAATTTGAAATAAACAATCCTATAGATTTCGCCTCTATTCGATGTCCCTGCGGACAATGCGATGGATTTGGACAGGGCCGATTTAAAAATAAATATAGAGCCGACAAACCAAAAATTGAAGCCTATCATCGCCGTGAATATCCGGGGGTACACAAAGCCATACTCTACGCATTTAGAGCTGTGTGTTTCCACCTGAAAAACCATGATTTCCCTCTGCCAATACTAACTAGTGGCTATCGTTGCTGGATACATAATGAAATCAAAGGCCGACGCTCAACAAACCATATGGGTAAGGCGATTGATATTGATTTCCCAGCGCAGCCAGGTGAATTCAAACGCGATGATGCTGAACGATGTGACAGGGCCAGGGATTTACTGGTGGATAAAGCAGGGTTTCAAATCGGGTGGCATGGTAACAATAGAAAAGCCTTAGAGCCCGCCAGTATAGCCCCAACATGGCTAAATATGGATGTGCGCTGTTATAGCCAAAAATATCTTGCTGATACATTTTTTGTAACTGACGAATCGCAATTATAATCACAAATATGTATTAATTTCTAGACTCAGTTAATTTCACTGAAGTAAAAGGAGGTGCTACGTTTTCTGTCATTAATGGGCGTACTGACTTTTCCTTCATCACAAAGGCATCTAACTGTTCATAACTCAGTCTATGGTTCACTTTCCAAAGCTTAATGCAGCACATTAGGCCCCATAGCCCATAACTCGGGATGTTGGCTGTGTGTTTGCGTTACGAACAAGAGGACTTTCATCTGGGGCGACTTATACTTCAAACGTCTACTTATTTATCTCGACGCGTAGGGCTTTTTAGTGATTTTTTTAGGTTGAGCACTCTAATTTGTTATGTTTTTATAAGCGTATTAAATAATATCGCCTTGTTTAAATAGCCATTCAATTTCCTGAAATGCTCTTCATAGGATGATAAACAGGTAATTTTTCTACTAGGTGACATAAAAATGGCATTCCTTCCTGATATTCATTCTATTGTTAAACGCAACATTAGCCTCACAGAAATGGGGGTAAGAAGTAGTCTGCGCCTTACCCTAACGATGG
>Ga0209199_1001062_pt1 | contig 34534 bp, 26 predicted proteins | sample COGITO_mtgs_1105_7_FD_184805 | JGI IMG/M metagenome (GOLD analysis project Ga0209199, IMG submission 184805) | Pelagic marine microbial communities from North Sea - COGITO_mtgs_110523 (SPAdes) (version 2) | ecosystem: Environmental > Aquatic > Marine > Epipelagic ...
GACAAATCAACCCACTCATCTCGGCCATTAATATCACCTTGATAAACATGTACTATAAAAAACAGCACTCCACCTAATCCGCCAAAGAAGACAATGAATGCTGTTATTTTTTGAAACATAATTAGCTCGAAAATAAAGTTTTGATTCTTTCTGCACCCGATAACAAAACCCTTGCGCTGTAAAGACGATGCTATACACCCCGAAATGGGGTTATACCATACCCTCGAAATCCTGACCAAAAGACAAAACCGATTTAAAACAACCCACCCCCTGAGGTGATTCGACACCTTAGATTTTAGGTTTCAGGTTTTAGTCGATTTTGGGAGATAATTCACGTTTTTTTGAGTGTTTTTGAGTCAAAAAGCACTAAAAATGGCCAAAAACAGGTGAAAATGATGCGTTTTGGACTAAATCTCAGTTTATCGCAACCTTAATATTTCCGATTAAGAGAATAAAAAGTAATGGATTATTCTTGTTGCAGACTTTTTACGTGAAGGTCTATATAGTTAACTAAACACAAGCAATAATCTGGGGATGAAATTCAATAACGAAACATTAAGAGCTGCTGTAAAGGAGTGGATAGAGGATGAAAGTGAAGTAAAACAGAAGTATGGTCACATCTCTGATTGGGATACATCGGAGGTGACGGATATGTCTGAGCTTTTCTTAGATGCGAAGCATTTTAATTCTCCAATTGGAGATTGGGATGTGAGTCAGGTGACGACAATGGAGGCGATGTTCCAGCATGCTGAGTCCTTCGATCAACCTCTGGAGAAATGGGATGTAAGTAGGGTGATGAATATGTATGGCATGTTCTATTACGCAAAGGCCTTCAATCAGCCTCTGGAAAATTGGGATCTTGGTCAGGTAAAGCGCACAAATTTTATGTTCATCGGTGCAGCATCATTCAATCAAGATTTCCCTGCGTTATCGATGAAGAAATCGACTAAAAATGAAGGAATTGCTAAATCAAGTAAAGAATTAAAGCAAGAAAAAAAATCACCTAATGGGGTCAAATTCAATAACGAAACATTAAGAGCTGCTGTAAAGGAGTGGCGAAAAGATGAAAGTAAAGCAGAAAAGGAGTATGGCCACATCTCTGATTGGGACACCTCTGAAGTGACGGATATGTGTCGGATGTTCCAATATGTTCAGTCCTTCAACCAGCCATTGGAGAAATGGGATGTGAGTAATGTGATTGATATGTCCAATATGTTCTCTCAAGCAATTCACTTCAACCAGCCATTGGAGAAATGGGATGTAAGTAATGTGACGGATATGTCTGGGATGTTCTCACGAGCAACATCCTTCAACCAACCCTTAGAAAAATGGGATGTAAGTAAGGTAATGCATATGTCGTGGATGTTCTCTGGAGCAGAATCCTTCAATCAACCCTTGGAGAAATGGGACACCTCTGAAGTGACGGATATGACATCGATGTTCTCTCAAGCATATCGCTTCAACCAACCCTTGGAGAAATGGGATGTGAGTAAGGTGACGAATATGTCTCATATGTTCTATCAAGCAACATCCTTCAACCAACCCTTGGAGAAATGGGATGTGAGTAATGTGACGAATATGGAACGTATGTTCGATGGGGCAAGATCCTTTCACCAGCCATTGGAGAGATGGGATGTGAGAAAGGTGACGAACATGAAGCGGATGTACTGTGGAGCAACATCCTTCAACCAACCCTTGGAGAAATGGGATGTGAGTAATGTGACGAATATGGAACTTATGTTCTATGGGGCAATATCCTTTCACCAGCCATTGGAGAGATGGGATGTGAGAAAGGTGACGAACATGAAGTGGATGTACTGTGGAGCAACATCCTTCAACCAACCCTTGGAGAAATGGGATGTGAGTCAGGTGACGAATATGTATGGAATGTTCTGTGAAGCGAAATCCTTTAATCACCCTCTCGGTAGTTGGGATGTGAAAGGGGTGAAGGATATGCACACGATGTTCTATGGTGCAGCATCATTCAATCACCCATTGGAGAAATGGGATGTGAAAGGGGTGAAAGATATGGGGTGGATGTTCTCTTTCGCAAAATCTTTCAATCAACCTCTAGAAAAATGGGACGTGAGTCAGGTGACGGATATGAGAAATATGTTCTACGGTGCAGCATCATTCAATCAAGATTTCCCTGCGTTATCGATGAAGAAATCGACTAAAAATGAAGGAATTGCTAAGTCAAGTGAAGAATTAAAGCAAGAAAGAAAATCACCTAATGGGGTCAAATTCAATAACGAGACACTCAGGGCTGCTCTAGGGGAGTGGCTAGAACAATATGATGTTCAATGGATTCACTATTTTCCAAATTGGTGGATGAAATATGGTGATATCTCTACGTGGGATACCTCAGAGGTGACCGATATGTCTAATCTCTTTAGCACAGATTATGTCGTCCCTGACGGAATTAGGGATTATGTCCCTGACGGAATTGGGGATTGGGATGTGAGTCAGGTGACGAATATGTCCAATATGTTCTCTCAAGCATATTTCTTCAACCAGCCATTGGAGAAATGGGATGTGAGTCAGGTGACGGATATGTCCAATATGTTCTCTCAAGCATATCACTTCAACCAACCTTTAGAAAAATGGGACGTGAGAGGGGTGACGACAATGGAGGCGATGTTCCGGCATGCTGAGTCCTTCAACCAGCCTCTAGAAAAATGGGACGTGAGAGGGGTGAAGAATATGCGGTGGATGTTCGACACAGCACGTGCCTTTAATCAACCTCTAGAAAAATGGGACGTGAGAGGGGTGATAAAAATGAATGGCATGTTCAATAAAGCAAATGCCTTCAACCAGCCATTGGAGAAATGGTCTTCGCAAATGATGTTAGTTAGTAGCGATATGTTCTATGGAGCAGAATCCTTCAACCAAGATTTTCCTGCGTTATCGATGAAGAAATCCAACAAGTCAGTTACTACAGATGCGGGCCGTTTGGATTCGGGGGGCGATTTATACAAAAAGCCTTATTACTTATTTTTTGATACCGAGACATCGGGTCTTCCTACTAATTTGAAGGCACCAATAACTGACTTTAGCAATTGGCCTAGGTTAGTTCAGTTAGCCTATTTATTATACGACTCGGAGGGAACAATGATACTATCGAGGGAAACAGTTATCAAACCAAATGGATTCATCATCCCAAAGGGGGCATCCGATGTACACGGGATTACTACGGAGCTTGCCTTGAGAAATGGGAAAGAAATTAAAGATGTATTATCTGACTTTGAGGATAACTGTTTGAAATCGGAATATTTAGTTGCTCACAATATAAATTTCGACTCAAAAGTTATGGGATCGGAGTTTCTTAGAAACACTTCCAAAAATCCGATTAAAGAGGATAGTATTCGATATCGTTGTACCATGACAGAGTCAACAGATTTCTGCGGAATAGAGGGGCCTTATGGCCTAAAATGGCCTACTTTATCAGAGCTTCATATAAAATTATTCGGAGAAGATTTTGAAGGGGCGCACGATGCACTTGCTGATATTGAAGCTACAGCAAGGTGTTTTTGGGAACTGAGAAAACGGGGGTTAATGTAGGGAAGACAAACCAAGTTTTTTCACAGAACGTTCTGGATAAGATGCGTTTTTATTTTAATAATATCCTTTGCCTTCTAAACAATGTCTGATTCCACCTCTAGGGTTTTCCATATCTCCGATATATCTAGGAATCACATGACAGTGAAAATGCATTACGGTTTGTCCAGCGGCTTCACCACAATTCATTCCAATATTATAACCATCTGGGCTATGTTCTTTTTCAATTATTCCCTTAGCAATCTCTATGATTGAAGCTAATTCGTTTTGTTCTGCTTTATTCAATGAGAAAAAATCCAACTTTTCTTCATTAGAGATTATTAGTATGTGACCTGGTGATACAGGGTATCCGTCAAAAATCATGAAGAAATATTCTCCCGAATAAATGATTTTGTCTTCCGATATTTTTGAAAATACACTCATTAAAATGTTCCTTCAAGTTCTTCACTAGGTGTCCAAGTTACAATTGAATTTTCTAGCGCTAGATTATATTGTTTTTCTAAAAATGCACGTCTTAGTTCCTTTGTTCTGCCAGTTTGGTTGATAATTGTTTCGGCTAAAGGGTGCTTACTACTGATATAAAATTCATTTCGATTAAACAATCTTTGCAAGTATTTTCGGTCTGGGACTTTGGCACCTTTTTCTTTAGTGCTGTTCATGGAAGAGTAAGCTAAGACCAAATTCCAAACACCATTTATGTTCGCTCCAGCATTTGCGTGAGCCTGTTTATTTGCGTGAGGTAGAAAGTGGTCGACATGACATATATCTGGACTACCTTGAATTATTGAGATGTCCATGAAACTGTAAAAGCACTTACCTTTTTGGTATCCGTTTAGAGAATCTCTAACCGAGGTAATGTCAACCCTTCTCATAAAATCATTTTCAAGAAAGAAAAGGGAAGAAGCAGCATCATATTTTACTTCAAGCAGATTAGGATTAATTTGTAAGTTCCAAGCCGTTTCAACTAATTTCCATCTTGCTTCAGTTTCATTTTCAAAGTTTTGGAAATGGAAACTTTCCTTAAGTTTAAGAAGGTCGTCTGTGATTACAATTTTCTTGTTCCCATTTAAATAGTCTTTTTCATAGAATGGGTTTGGAATTTGGCCACCATTTACGTTTTGGAAAGCGTCAACTACATTTACGAATCCCAATCTTTCGGTTTGCTGTAATAGTTGTGCCTCATCGATTCTTCCACTATTGAACTCTCTACAGAAGTTCAAAAACTTGCTTGAGCCTGAATTTCCTTGTTTATCACTTTGTTTTAAATGCTCTGTGATATTTCTCGAGAAAGGTCTGGCTAATTCCTTTAATGAAATTGAAGTGGTTTCTTTTTCAATTAATTCCAAAAGACTTTTTGCAAATGCAAATTTGTAGGTGGCTGAATTTTTCCCAAACAGAATTAAGGCTCTCCATTGAGACTCTATGCTTGGATCATTTATTTGGAATTCAGTCATCGGTTTTCAATGCATTACGCTTATACAATGTTGGTACACGTTTTTATTCATTATTCAACCACGTAACCCTAAGAGCTTTTGCCTTACTATTAGTTCGCACAGTTTAGTGCAATCTATCATTTTCGCTTCTCCTTCAACCTGTTTTTCAAAAACGCCTTGCGCTCTAGGAGAACATTTTTCTCATCAATCAGGTCTCTAATATTACGCTCAGCCGACTCCTTTTGCCAAAACAGTTTGTTAACATTTCGATCTAAAATCCTCACCTTAGATTCTTCGATTGTCCTAGCCTTGGCATTGTTCAAGCTCTGCACATCAAGGCTCTCATTAATTTGAATGTTTTCAAAAACCTGGTGCTTAATTATCAACTCCTCTTGAAGTTTTTCAATAGATTGTCTTAACGTTTTGATCTGCTTTTTTATATTTTTCAAATCCTCCTTCATAAATACACAATTGACTTTTAGGCATTGGAGACCTCGTTTTGAAGTACTAAATTAGTCTCAAGAAATGCACAGAATAAAAATATCAAAATCTAGGTATATATGGGGGACTTAAAAACAATGCAGGAGTATTTTGATGAGTTCTTCCCACTATACTATGCACGTAAATACGATGAGGCTATTAAAGTTGGCGAAAAAATGGCAGAGGACTATCCCTGCTACGAAACATATAATGAGCTGGCCTTAGCCCGCAAATTTAATGGTGATATAGAGGGCTGGAAACGTGATGACAAAACAGCATGGAGTTACGGAAAAGATGGTTGTATGTAAGTTTACTCATACCTTTTGAGTTTTGTAAACTCTAAAAGATTTCTTGTGCAATCGATGGGGCTAAAGTCCTTACTAACAATAAATGTTTCTACAGATGAGTCCTCGTGAAGAATCAGTTCAAGAATTAATTCAATTATTAAGTCGCCACCACTATCATTTTAATCACTCTATCTCTAGTTTCTTCCCAATTAGTCCAGAACAACTAAGACGGCATAAAAACTTACTTATTTGGCAAGATAATAAGGATGCAATCGACAATCTAGGTATAACCAACAATCCCAGCATTGCCTGGACAAAAGAGCTGTTAATCGAGTTTAAAGATCGATTACTGTGGTCTGGCGTAAGTGTGTCGTTAATTGGTGATTGCCTTTGGTATGAGGGGATTCTTGATGACTTTGAGGATGTTATCGATTTCCAAGCCATCTCCTTCAACCAATCCATACCGTGGTCGGCAAGCCTATTGAAGCAATTTGAAGATAGGATTGACTTAGATGCTTTAATCGGTTTTGGCTTTATGAATGTCGATATGGAGATATATGAGGCTTTTAAAGATAAAATGAGCCTTAAGGAATTCGTGTACAATCAAAACCCCCCATGGAGGATAAATCCAAATTTCAAAATAGAATCGGTGGATAAGAGTTTAGAGGATATATTATCTATCCTTCAAAAACTGGAATCGGAGATAGTCTGGAATGAACTCAATATTGATTACACCCTGTTGCTAGTTCCTCATGAAATAGAAGCTGTGATAAAGGCATTTTTTGACTTAGAAGAGGGAGACCCCCAACAACTTTCTCTCTCAATTTAAGCCCTAAACGATATCAGGAACTCGCTAGCTTGATCTTTCAATGACTTTTGGGCTTGTTTTAACAGAGTACTTGGCTGTTCTTGCGCTAAATCTTTAATACACGAAGAACTTTTCGATCTCATCTAATTCTTGAATTGTGTAACAAATTTCACCTTCAGATTCAGGGCAACGTTTAACCGTCTTGTGGTGCCTTATCTCGATATGATCTTGAAACAATATTTCAGGAGAATTCTCATAAATAAAATTGGTGATTGACTCATCTATCATGATATTAGATTCATTGTAAATAGCAATCCTCTTGTGGAGTATGGTGTCAGAGAAATTATTCTCGTTTAATGATAAAACATAGAGTACTTTAAAAATACCATCGTAACCTGAACCGTAATTGTTGTTAAGGACTATAAAACTCTTGTCATTTATTTTTTGAAGGCTGTAGTTTGGAAACCATCCATTGGAACCACCTTTAATGGTATCGCTTTGTATACCATTTGAAACTACAATCCTACCAGAACACATCGTGCAATCGCCTGACTCAGACTTAATTTCTTTGACTGAAATATTATCCAGTGTAGTAAGGACTTGCTCCTCTTGTTTAGGCTCAATTATTTTTTCTGGAATGCTGTCTAGTTTAGCATTATCCTGAACCTTTTGTTTAGGCTCAATTTCCGTGGTTGGATTATCATCAAGTTCAGCATTATCTTGACTCTCTTGAATGCAACCATGAAGGCTAAAAGCCATGCATCCAAATGTTACGATTATGAATCTAAGTATGTTGCTTCTCATGGACATTGGATTAGATAATTGAGGTTAAGGATAATTATTTATGTAGGAATTTTACGCTTTATTTCGCTCGAAAATAAAGTTTCGATTCTTTCTACACTAGATAAAACACCCTTGCGCTAAAGACGATGCTATACACGCAGATATGGGGTTATACTCTACCCTGGAAACCATATCGAAGACAAAAAACCGATTTAAAGCACCCCACCCCCTGAGGTGATTCGGTGTCTTAGGTTTTAGGTTTCAGGTTTTAGTCTAATTGCTGACCAATATTATGGGTTTTGATTACCCTCCTGATGCTTCAGCTGAAGGTTAATATTTAGGGCCCTATGTGTCTTTATCGAGCTAAACCCTTTTTATGACAACGTATGTTACGAGGTCAATTTAAATGTAGAACCATCTGCGAGTGGTCGCTGATTTTAGCCTTACGAGGCTCGTGTAAATAGTAACAGCTCTGTACTGAATCACGGTGTATTGAGGATATTAGATAGTGGTCTATTCGGAATCCGTTTCCTTTATTGCTGTACCAAGAATATTCTTTTGAGTCACCGTTCATGCGTCTCCATGCGTCTGTCATTCCATTATTCTGAAGACTGATGAAATCTTGACTGCAGTAAAAGCTATTCTCTATCTCGTCTTCATAATGAATCCCAGTATTTATGTCACCAGCTATGAGGAGTATGTTTTCACTAGACTCGATTTCAATGAGTTTATTTAAGAACCCGAACACTGCAGCCTTCTCTTTTCCCTGAGGAAAATAAGTTGCCAATATGTGGAAACCTTTCCACAAAATTGATACCACCCTGTGCTGATGCTGATTGAGTTCTGAATGTTTTCTGAATTGAACAAAATGCTTTGCTGCAACAAGCACTGTATTCACCTTAGGCTCTTGCGTTGGAACATACTGAAAGCTAAAACCTAATTTTTGAAGTTGTTTTTTGATAATCTGCCCTTTATCATTATTTCGATACTCCGATAGAATAATTAAATCTGCATTCGCATGACACTCTAACTCTGCGAGAATCTTCTCAATCCTTGAGCCACCGCCTTGTCTTATGTTCCAACTAAAGAATTTCATATAATTTATGATTCAGATGAAGTTAAATATATTCAAATCTAAAGGCATATGAAATACCATCATTTATGGGGTTATACTATATCCTTGAAACCCTGACCAAAGCAGGAAACCGATTTAAAACAACCCACCCCTAGATGTGATTCGATGCCTGAGGTTTTATGGGTTTTAATTGCATTAGGACGAATCTTGGTTTTTTTAAACTAGAAGCCACCTCAAGGCAATCTTGGGCTTGCAACGGTATAGCCTCAGAAACAGGATTGGGATATTTTGATTGTGTAGTTTTACAGCGTGTCGAAGAATATTATTTCAAAATACTTGTTGTTTACCCTCTGCCTTAGTCTTTTTTGGGGAATAAGTCACTCCCAGACTCAGGACAGCATTGGCAATTTAGGCTCTTCGGTCTCCTTCACAGAAAACAAGGGTCAGATATCTGACCAGGACTATAACCCTCGCCCCGATGTGCTTTTTAGTGGAAGCGCTGGGGGACTGGACTTTTACATCAGGGAGGATGGGATTAGCTATCAGATGACCAGGATAGATTCCTGGAAAGAGGAGGACGAGGGCATGCCAGAGGACCTGCCTGAAGAACTCAGAGAAGAGAGAGACTCGTTACCTGATGAGATGACTATCTACCGAACAGATATTAACTGGATCGGAGCACGGACAAACTATGAGATAGAAAAAGGAACTCCGACCGATGGGTTCAATAATTACTACTTGCCTTCATGTCCAGACGGAGCCTTGAATGTTCTTTCATACCAAGAGGTCACCTTCAAAAACCTCTACCAGGGTATTGATGTAAAGTGGTACGAGAACGCAGGTACCCTGGAGTATGACTTCATAGTTTCTCCCAATACGGACCCTAGTCAGATTAGGTGGAAGATAGAGGGAGCTGAAGAGATTAGCATTGGAGATCACGGAGAGTTGCTTGTAACTACACCGCTAGGTAAGATTGAGGAACAGGCACCGATAGCCTATCAGGAGGGAGATGAGATTGAGGTGGCCTGGCTTGTTGAGGGAAATACGATTGGCTTTGAGATCGGAGCTTATAACACTGCGATAGCTCTGACAATAGACCCTGTGGTTCGCGTGTGGGGGACTTATTATGGGGGTACAGGCTCTGAGCATGGCTATTCATGCGCTGCAGATGATAATGGTAATGTTTTCTTGGCAGGATTGACATATTCCACATCAGGTATCGCGACAACGGGTTCTCATCAGAGTTCATTTACTAACTATGATGATGCCTACCTAGTAAAGTTCAATGGCAGCGGAGTTAGGCAGTGGGGAACATATTATTCAGGAAATTTAGGCGATGCTTTTCATGATGTCACCATTGTTGATAGTAATAATATCGTCGCCGCTGGCCCCACATCTTCCAGTTCAGGAATTACCACAACGGGAGCGCATCAGACATCATATGGTGGTGGGAATGATATAATGATGGTGAGTTTTAACCATTCTGGTGTCAGACAATGGGCGACATATTATGGTGGAAGTTCGTATGAAGGGTCCTCTTTAAGTTGCACCACAGATTCCATTGGAAACGTTTACTTAAGTGGTCCAACTGCTTCAACTGCGGGAATTGCCACAACGGGGGCGCATCAGACAAGTAAAAGTGGCGATTATGATGCTTTTTTAGTAAAATTTGATAGCAGTGGAGCGAGACAGTGGGGAACTTATTTTGGAGGAACATTAAATGATTTACCTTCCTCCTGCGTAACAGATAAAAATGATAATATTTTCTTAGCAGGGTATACAAGATCCGGCTCAGGCATTGCAACCTCAGGCTCACACGATTCCTCTCTGAATGGCTCTTACAATGCTTTTTTAGTAAAGTTTAATAGCAGTGGAGTGAGACAGTGGGGAACTTACTATGGAGGTGGTTATTCATATGCTAGTGATGTTGGTTCCGCCTGTGCCTCAGACGATTCAGGTAACGTTTTTTTAGCAGGTCGAACAAAGGCTACATCAGGTATTTCTACGGGGGGGGCGCATCAAGGCTATTGTGCAAGTTATTATGGTTCTGGATTTGACGGTTTTCTGGTAAAATTTAATAGCAGTGGAGTTCGACAGTGGGGAACTTACTATGGCGGCACCCTAAATGAGGATATCACATCCTGCGCTGTAGATGCCAACGGCAACGTTTTCTTGGTGGGTCACACAAGTTCCACCTCTAATATTTCAACTACTGGTGCTCATCAAACAACATCTGGTGGCAGTAGTGATGGCTATCTAGTAAAGTTCAATAGTAGTGGAGTTAGGCAGTGGGGCACATATTACGGCAGTAGTGTCTCTGATTACATCACCTCGTGCGCCTTGGGTATCGGCGGCAATGTTTTTTTTGCTGGGGACTCACAAAATAGCTCAGGGCTTGCTTCTACAGGCTCACATCAAGCCTCTTCGGCTGGTAGCAGAGATGCTTTCCTGGTAAAGTTCGATTATTGTGGCGTTGATATTTATATAGACTCTGTTCTTCATAATTTGTGTTTTGGGGATAGTGCTGGTCAAATAATTTTGGGAGACTCAGGGTTTTCAGGGGTTCCTTCATTTCAATGGACTGGGACTTCGTTGAGTAATGATTCCATTTTCAATCTTACTGCGGGCACATATATAGTTACTGCAACAGATGCTAATGGCTGCAGTGCAATAACATCTGTCACCATCACCCAACCCACTCAGGTTGCGGTAAGTTCCACAAGTACGCTTATGAGCTGCTATGATGGTAGTGATGGAACAGCGACAGCATCGGCGACAGGAGGCACAGGGACAAAGACTTTTGTCTGGAGCACGGGTTCTACTTCAGCCACCACCACGGGTTTAACAGCTGGCGCGTATACCGTTACGGCTACAGATGCCAATAGCTGCACGTCAACCACCAATGTCACCATCACCCAACCAACTCAGATAGTGGTGAGTACAACCCAGAGTAACGTTAATACCTGCTTCGGAGGGAGTAACGGCACTGCGACAGCATCGGCGACAGGAGGCACAGGGACAAAGACTTATTTGTGGAGCACAGGTTCTACTTCAGCCACCACCACTGGCTTGTCAGCAGGCACGTATACCGTTACGGCTATAGATGCCAATAGCTGCACGTCAACCACCAATGTCACCATCACCCAACCAACTCAGATAGTGGTGAGTACAACCCAGAGTAACGTTAATACCTGCTTCGGAGGAAGTAACGGCACTGCGACAGCATCGGCGACAGGAGGCACAGGGACAAAGACTTATTTGTGGAGCACAGGTTCTACTTCAGCCACCACCACAGGCTTAACAGCTGGCGCGTATACCGTTACGGCTACGGATGCCAATAGCTGCACGTCAACCACCAATGTCACCATCACCCAACCAACTCAGGTTGCGGTAAGTTCCACAAGTACGGTTGTGAGCTGCTATGATGGTAGTGATGGAACAGTTACAGCTGCAGGCACAGGTGGCACAGGTACAAAGACTTTTGTTTGGAGCACAGGCTCTACTTCAACTACCACTACAGGTCTATCAGCGGGCACATACAGCGTCACGGCAACGGACGCTAATGGCTGCACTGCAAACACAACTGCTAACGTCACTCAGAGGCCACTTTTAGAGGTCAGCATCACTGATCCAACTCCTGTTACTTGTAAGGGAGGAAGCAACTCAACTGCTACGGCAAGCTCTACAGGAGGCACAGGATCAAAATCATATCTATGGAGTAACGCAGAGACTACTAACTCAGCCACCACACTTTCTGCAGGCTCACAATCGGTCACAGTCACCGATGCTAATGGATGTACTGCCACTGAGTCGGTTGAGGTGGTCGAACCCGATAGTGCATTAACATCATCCATAACTCAGTCAAAAGATAATGTATGTCCGGGTGATAGCACGGCATCAATAGAGGTTATAGCCAATGGTGGCTGGCTATTATATGACTATTTATGGTCAGACTCATCACAGGGTACGAGTATCAGCTCATTGGGCGATAGTACTTATTGGGTTAGGGTCACGGACTCTCTGGGCTGTGAGACCTCAGATACATTTACTGTCGTTCGCCTTTATGAAAACCCTACGGTCGACCTGGGACCAGACAGTATAATCTGTGACAGGATGGTTATAAATATAGATGCGGGTAACCTTGGAAGCACCTATCTGTGGAGCACTGGAGATAGCACCCAAGTCATTAATAACTATGATCTGCAGCCAGGCATTACGATGGCTTACATGGTCTTAGTGACAGACGTAAACGGATGTAAGGGCTCAGATACGGTCTACATATCAGTGAGCCATTGCCTAGGTATGGATGAACCCATAGAAGGTGAGCTACAGCTATATCCCAACCCTACCAGAGATAGGGTCACCCTAGCATATCCCGGTGGGTATGAGTATAGCATACATGACTCAAAGGGAAAGCTATTGAAAGAGGGTAGGGCGCATGATACCACCACAATAGAAATGCAAGGCCTGGCATCAGGAAACTATAACATAACTATAACCACCAACGCAGGACAATCCCTGACCAGACAGGTTATTGTGCAGTGATGAATAATTTCTTTAGATTCGAGAACAATTTCTCTGATTATGAGGCCAATATGTCTTTTATTCTTCTTTCTTTTTTCTCAGATATCGTATGCTCAAAAGGCGGCACCCTCTAACCTTCAAGTCGATGGGGTGTCAAGAGCTAAATCTTTCAGTATAGCCAAAGTATTTGTGCCACCTTATCTTGAGGTTGTGGAGGGGTCCGTTAAGTTCATTGACCCGAATCAAAGATTAGATGCTAATGAGACCGCTTATCTCGAGTTTTCATTAAGAAACTCAGGAAAGGGGGATGGGGTTGGTCTGAGGTTTAAGAGAGAGCTAGATGGTGCACTGCAAGGAATTGCTTTGAAAGAAATCGCTTTAGATGATGTTGCTGCAGGCGAGACAAATCATATTCGGATACCCATAGTGTCTAATATGAATGTTGAAACGGGTGAATTGAAAATTAAATTTCACATTGAAGAGCCAAATCAACTTGGGACCGAACCAATAGATATTAGGCTGTCAACCCTTGCCTTTCAAGCGCCCGACATCCAGATCGTAGATGGCATTTTTAAGGGGGTTAATAACTCCAAGGTATTGGAGTTGAGGAAGACTTATACTTTGGTAGTGAGTGTGCAGAACTTAGGTCAGGGACCAGCTGACAATGTTAAGTTAGACGTTTATAAGCCCAACCAGGAAGTAATATTCACAGAGGGTCAGGGGACAAACCCTTTTCAGATCAATCTCGGACATTTAGAGCCCAATCAGAGCGCAACGCATTCAGTAGAATTTCTTTTGACGGGTGCATTCTCTGAGAACTCAGTAAAGTTTAAAACTAAAGTGGATGAGAGTTATCACACCTATGGCTCTGAGAAAACTTTTTCAAAAGAGCTTAACTCTAGCGTAAATCAAGTCGAAATCGCAATTAGTGGCGAAAGGTTTGAACGGAAAGAGATTGAGAGAAGATCACTTACGTCCTCCGTTGACAAGGACATCCCAGTCAGAAAAGATAAGGCCCCCAATCGTTTTGCAATTGTAATTGGAAACGAAGATTACCAGTCAAAGCAGTCAGGCCTTAGTTCTGAGCAGAATGTAGACTACGCATCAAACGACGCAACTATTTTTGAGAAATATGCGAAGATGACCCTAGGTATACCTGATGAAAACATTCACTTATTGATCAATGCCACCGCTGGTCAAATGAATCAAGAATTTGAGTTAATGAAAAAACGCATCTCTCTTTTAAGTAAGAGCAATGTGGAGTCTGAACTTTTCATCTACTATGCGGGTCATGGATACCCCGATGAGTTAAGCAAAACACCTTACCTAATCCCCGTAGATATATCGGCTAGTAATTTATCAGGTGCCATTAAACTTGACGATTTGTATTCAAAATACGCGTCAATTTCATCCAATAAGACGATCTTTTTCTTAGATGCTTGCTTTACTGGAGGCGGAAGAACAGCTGGTCTGCTCGCATCTCGGGGCGTTCAAGTGAAGCCAAAGGCCTCTTCCCTTTCGGGCAATATTTTGGTCTTTTCTGCAAGCAGCTCAAGTGAGTCAGCGCTCCCATACCATAAGGAGCACCATGGTATGTTTACCTTTTACTTATTGCAGAAATTGCAAGATACGGGGGGTAATATTTCAATGAAAGAGCTAGGTGAGCATCTTAAATTTTATGTTGCGGAGAAATCCTTTATTGAAAACCGAAAAGAACAAAATCCAACCGTGCTTTACTCCCCTAAAATCTCAGAGAGATGGGGTAAATGGAAGTTAAATTAACCTATGAAATCATTTTCAACATTTGTGGATATTAGACCGTGGATTATACTCCTGTTTTTCTTATCCAGTTGTAAAAGCACCACATTAATTACCTCAAATCCACCGGGAGCGGACCTATATGTTTATAAAACATATAAAGGGACCACTCCTTATGAGTATTCGGATCGAAAGGTTTCCTTCTCTAAGTTAGACCTTCGCTTAGAAAAAGAAGGTTATGAACCACTCGAGGAAACTCTAAGAAAAAATCAGAAATGGAACTGGGTCAACTTTTGCATCGGTGCATCTTGGTTATGGTATCCTTCACTATTATGGACGCTAGAATATGATAAGACTAATAACTTCAATCTAAAACCATTATCAAAAAATTCTAACAACAGTATCAATAGGCTCATTTCAAGCGATGTAAGTGTTCCCCAAAATGATGGCCTATATGTTGTCGGTTCAGAATCTGTTCAAACGTCTTCAGTTGATCGAGAAATTCCCGAACGATCAGTTCAAAAAACAAATAGATATGCCCTTGTGCTGGGCTGCGAAGACTATTACTCTTATCAAAACAGTCTTTTGCCAGCTCAAAATGTTCCTTTCGCGGCGCATGATGCGTATGTTTTTTCTGAATACGCTCAGAAGTATCTCGGTGTCTCAGATGATAATTTATTTCTTCTTATTAATGGAACTTCTGGTCAAATTCGCCAGAAAATGGAACTTCTTTCACAGATCATTGCTGAGCATGAAAAACGGAATGAAAGTTCAGAAGTGATTTTTTATTACGCAGGTCACGGCTTGCCAGATGTAGTTTCTAAGGTTCCGTTTTTGATTCCTGTGGATATTGCACCAGATAATTTAGATCTCGCTATTGAGATGTCTGAAGTTTACGAAGAGTACAATGGTTACTTGAACAACAAGCTCATTGTTTTCTTAGACGCTTGCTTCACTGGCGACTCTCGAGCTGACGACCTGATAGCATCACGCGGTGTTCAGGTCAAGCCTAAGTTGGTGGAGACATCAGGAAAGGTGGTGACATTTTCTGCGAGTAGCGAAGTTGAGGCAGCTTTATCCTTTGATCAGCAGGGACATGGTATGTTTACCTACTTCGTGCTAAAGAAAATGCAGCTTTCTCCTCGTGGTATTTCCTTGGGAGAGTTAGGTGATTATCTGAAACGAGAAATACCTCTGACATCTTTAAAAATAAATGGTGTAAGTCAAAATCCATCTATATCACCTAGTAGGCAATTAGGCGAATCCTGGCGGGGGTGGAGGTTATAAACAACTAAATCAACATGCAATTATGAAAACCAAGTTAATTATTAAGTCGGCCATCATTGGCCTAATGCTCGTCCCTTTTGTTGGAATTTCTCAGAAAGAGGAGGGTAAGAAATTCAAATTTGTCAAGGTTTCTAGAGACGTAAAAAAAGAAGCCAAGTCTTTAGCGAAAGAGGGATGGGACAAAGCTCCAGGTGCTTTACCGCTGAATAAAATGCTCGAAAAAAGTTATGAGATGCAGGTGGCTGAAGATGAAAATGGATTTCCGAAGTGGATCGTGGCTAGCGGAAATTCAGTTGCTCAGACTCAGTCTTCAGCGCAAATGCAAGCGATTGAAGTTGCTTCAAATCTATTGGCTCGACTTATTGAATCTGATATGAGATCAGTGATTGAATCTGAGGTGGCCAACAACCAGATTAGCTCAGATGAGGCGGTTTCCTTTAATAAGGCGATCCAAGTATCAGTAAATAAAGTTGCTAAAACTATGAATCGAGTGAATCCAGTTGTTGAGTTATATAGAAGTACAAAAAACAAAAACACTGAATGCCAAGTGTTTATTGCATACAACTACGATCTAGCCCGACAATCGATTTTAGACGAGGCAAAATTGGCGCTACAGGCGGAGGCTGAGGACATGCACGAGAAGTATGACGAGTTTCTAAACCCAGAGTTTTACGATAAAGGTGAAATACATAATTACGCCAAGTAATTTGTTCCATGACCAAACAGTTAAGCGCATTACTTTTTGGAATACTTATTTGGACTCATTCATTTGCTCAAAAACCTAAAAATGTCGCCACTGGTAAGGTTGAGATTGAGTCTAGAATTGAGTCTTATGAGTCCCAGGATGATGCATTCGTAAGGGTTGAAAGACAAGCTCAGATCAAAGCCATAGAGGATCGTTTTGGTAGAGTCATTAGTCAAGATAATTCTATGGTAATCGAGAATACTATTGTGGGGAGTGATCTGACAACTAGCGAATCATTCAATTCAATTTCAAATTCGGAGGTCAGAGGAGAATGGATTTCTTACGACGGCGGTTATCCGAAAACAGAGTTTTTCCAGTATAAGGATGAATCGTGGATTAAAGTAACAGTCAAGGGTGTTGTCAGAGAGATAGACAACACCCTTAGCTTTGAGACTTATAGCCTGAATTGTCCAAGGTTAGAATGCAAGACAACAGAGTTTAAAAATGGGGGCGATTTCCTTCAGTATTTCAAATGCTCTGAAGACGGATACATAGCCGTATACCTTGATGATGTTCATCTCTCTGAGTCTTTTTTGATTCTGCCTGATAACACATCAAAGAATAATGCAGAAGCGGTTTCTCAGGGGAAACCCTATATGCTTTTCGTTGACAAAAGCACAATCTCCCCAGACTATTTCGCGCAAAATAATCTTCAAAGTATTGATGAAAATAATCAGAGCTTCATCCTTACCCTTGAAGAGCAAAGGAAAATTGATTCATACATCGTCTATGTTATTTTTTCTCCTACACCTTTTAAAAAACCATTGCTCGAGTCTAAGGCTTCGGATGATAATGTTGAATTACCTCGTTCCATGCCAAGCAATGACTTTACCGATTGGTTGCAAAAATTGAGGTCGAGAAATGACAAGATTCAAGTGTCAAAGTATTCCATCACACTAACTGAGTAAATCTTCCATGAAAAAAGAAGTATTCTTTTCTTTATTAATGATCATTCTAGGCCTGGGGAATGTGTCATCACAAATGGTGACGGATGGAATTGAGGATGCGAAGGTTTTACAAAAAGAAACCCTATCCTTTACAGAAAACAAGGGTCAGATATCTGACCAGGACTATAACCCTCGCCCCGATGTACTTTTTAGTGGAAGCGCTGGGGGACTGGACTTTCACATCAGGGAGGATGGGATTAGCTATCAGATGACCAGGATAGATTCCTGGAAAGAGGAGGACGAGGGCATGCCAGAGGACCTGCCTGAAGAACTCAGAGAAGAGAGAGACTCGTTACCTGATGAGATGACTATCTACCGAACAGATATTAACTGGATCGGAGCACGGACAAACTATGAGATAGAAAAAGGAACTCCGACCGATGGGTTCAATAATTACTACTTGCCTTCATGTCCAGACGGAGCCTTGAATGTTCTTTCATACCAAGAGGTCACCTTCAAAAACCTCTACCAGGGTATTGATGTAAAGTGGTACGAGAACGCAGGTACCCTGGAGTATGACTTTATAGTAGCTCCAAATACAGACTACACGAAAATTAGTTGGGAGATAAAAGGGGCAGAGAAAATATCAATTGGTGAGGATGGACAACTGATTATCAAAACTCCGCTAGGGGAGATAGAAGAGCAAGCGCCAATAGCATTTCAGGGAGAAACACAAGTAGAAGCTGCTTGGAAAATAGACGGCAATAAGATTAGTTTTCAATTAGGGAACTATAATGAAAATGAAGTATTAATCATTGACCCAGTAGTAAGACTTTGGGGAACGTATTATGGAGGGACAGGGGCTGATTATGGCGAATCCTGCGCTACCGATGCCAGTGGAAACGTCTACTTAGCGGGATATACTTCTTCAACCACTGGAATCGCCACCTCAGGTTCTCACCAATCAACTGGAGCAGGCACCGATAGCTACCTAGTGAAATTCAATAGCAGTGGAGTTAGGCAATGGGGGACTTATTATGGAGGCCGGGGGTATTCCTGCGCAACAGACAATACCGGCAATGTTTTCTTGGCGGGTCGTACATCCACCACATCAGGAATCGCCACGTCAGGTTCTCACCAAACTGCATATGGAGGAGGGTCCTATGATGCCTTCTTAGTCAAATTTAATTCAAGTGGAGTAAGGCAGTGGGGAACCTATTATGGAGGATCGTCAAGCGAATGGGGATATTCATGCGCAACAGATACGAGTGGAAACGTTTATCTATCTGGACATACTAATTCAACCACTGGAATCGCCACCTCAGGTGCTTTTATAGTTACTAATACAAATGGCAATTCTTTAAGTTTTCTTGCAAAATTTAATTCAAGCGGATTAAGGCAGTGGGGAACCTATCATAATGGCGAATCTCCTAGCGCACATTCATGCGCAACAGATAATACCGGCAATGTTTTCTTGGCGGGTTATACAACCTACACATCAGGAATCGCCACGTCAGGTTCTCACCAACCAACATCTGGAGGCTACACCGATGCCTTTCTAGTAAAGTTCAATAGCAGTGGAGTAAGGCAGTGGGGAACCTATTATGGAGGAACAGGAGGCGAGGAGGGATTTTCATGTGCAACAGACAATACCGGCAATGTTTTCTTGGCGGGTCATACAGGGTCGACTACTGGAATTTCTACAACAGGTTCTCACCAACCAACATCTGGAGGCTACGCCGATGCCTTTCTTGTAAAGTTCAATAGCAGTGGAGTAAGGCAATGGGGGACTTATTATGGAGGATCGTCAGGGGATATTGGATATTCCTGCGCAACAGACAATACCGGCAATGTTTTCTTGGCGGGTCATACATACACCACATCAGGAATCGCCACGTCAGGTTCTCACCAAACTGCATATGGAGGAGATAATGATGGATTTTTAGTAAAATTCAATTCAAGTGGAGTAAGGCAATGGGGAACCTATTATGGAGGATCATATCGAGAGTTTGGATATTCATGCGCAACAGACAATACCGGCAATGTTTTCCTAGCTGGATATACTACTTCAACCTCAGGAATCGCCACAACGGGTGCTCACAAGACAAGTAAAACAGGCGAATCAGCTTTTCTTGCAAGATTCTCGGATTGCATAACCTTAAGTGTCTCCATGGATACAATGGATGTAAATTGTTTTGGGGACTCCACGGGTCAATCTTTAGCAACAGTCTCGGGAGGAGCACCTCCTTACTCTTTCATTTGGAGTACAGGCTCCACTTCAGCAACCGCTGCTACCTTATCAGTGGGCACATATGCTGTGACAGCTATCGATACTAATGGCTGCATTGGTATCGGGACTGTAACCATTACCCAACCTACTCAGTTATATGCGAGTGCAACCCAGAGTAACTCTGTTGCCTGCTTCGGAGGGAGTAATGGTAGTGCGACAGCATCGGCGACAGGAGGCACAGGTACAAAGACTTTTGTCTGGAGCACAGGCTCTACTTCAGCCACCGCCACTGGCTTATCAGCAGGCACATACAGCGTTACGGCTACAGATGCCAATAGCTGCACAGCAACCACCAATGTCACTATCACCCAACCAACTCAGCTTATGATAAGTGCCACAATTACGGCTGTGAGCTGCTATGACGGTAGTGATGGTATTGTAACAGCCCCAATAATAGGTGGTACAGGAACAAAGACTCGTATTTGGAGCACAGGCGCTACCTCAGCCTCTATCACAGGTCTATCAGCGGGCATATACAGCGTTACGGCAACGGACGCTAATGGCTGCACGGCAACCACAACAGCTAACGTCACTCAGAGGCCGCTTTTAGAGGTCAGCATCACTGTCCCAACTCCTGTTACTTGTAAGGGAGGAAGCAACTCAACTGCTACGGCAAGCTCTGCAGGAGGCACAGGATCAAAATCATATCTATGGAGTAACACTGAGACCACTAACTCAGCCACCACACTTTCTGCAGGCTCACAATCGGTCACAGTCACCGATGCTAATGGATGTACTGCCACTGAGACGGTTGAGGTGGTCGAACCCGATAGTGCATTAACATCATCCATAACTCAGTCAAAAGATAATGTATGTCCGGGTGATAGCACGGCATCAATAGAGGTTATAGCCAATGGTGGCTGGCTATTATATGACTATTTATGGTCAGACTCATCACAGGGTACGAGTATCAGCTCATTGGGCGATAGTACTTATTGGGTTAGGGTCACGGACTCTCTGGGCTGTGAGACCTCAGATACATTTACTGTCGTTCGCCTTTATGAAAACCCTACGGTCGACCTGGGACCAGACAGTATAATCTGTGACAGGATGGTTATAAATATAGATGCGGGTAACCTTGGAAGCACCTATCTGTGGAGCACTGGAGATAGCACCCAAGTCATTAATAACTATGATCTGCAGCCAGGCATTACGATGGCTTACATGGTCTTAGTGACAGACGTAAACGGATGTAAGGGCTCAGATACGGTCTACATATCGGTGAGCCATTGCCTAGGCATGGATGAACCCATAGAAGGTGAGCTACAGCTATATCCCAACCCTACCAGAGATAGGGTCACCCTAGCATATCCAGGTGGGTATGAGTATCGCATGCATGACTCAAAGGGAAAGCTATTGAAAGAGGGTAGGGCGCATGATACCACCACAATAGAAATGCAAGGCCTGGCATCAGGAAACTATACCATAACTATAACCACCAACGCAGGACAATCCCTGACCAGACAGGTTATTGTGCAGTGATGAATAATTTATCCTCTTTATTTGTGCCTATGAAGTTTATAAGACTTTTTATTATTCCAATAGCATCCTTGCTGCTCTTTGTGGCTTGCGATAATTGTCAAGATTGCGGTCAAAACAGTGATGGTTGTGAAGACGGTATTTGTCAATGCAAGTCTGATTATTATGGAGATTTTTGTCAAACCTACTGTGTAAATGGGGTCTCAAATAGTTTAGGAATTTGTGAATGTGAGGCCGGATATATGGACGAAAACTGCTTGACATTGGAGAGGGAAGATTTCTTAGGAGAATATAATTGCTTCGATACATCCGCATCAATTCCAAACAATTACACCCTAAGTATTTCGGGAAGTGAGGGTGACTTGACCAGGATGGTTCTATCCGCAGACTCTGGTTTTGCACTTAACTTTCAAAATCCAGTCGAGGCGACTATCGATTACCCTAATTTTTGGATCGCTGAACAAACCCCAGATGGAGAAGGAGAAGGTTCGATTTCGGGAGTTGGCAGAATAATTGGTTTAGGAGATACTATTAGGATTAATTACAATTGTATATATCCAGGTGGGGTTTTGTACCCATGCTCAGCCACGCTGCTGAAAACAAAGCTTTGAAAAGTCTTTTTAAATTGAATCAGCTGTCAAAGAAGATATCCAAATATCTCTACCCCCATTATTCTGATTAATATAATAGTCACTAGAAGAACTAACCCCTGCAACTACGAATAGGCTTGGACTTAATGAAGCCACAGAAATTGCATTATCGTCTGAAGATCCTCCTACCGCGCCTTGGTATTCAATAACTCCCAAGGAGCTCATTTTAACAATCCAAAAATTCGAGCCGCCAAGTAAGTCGGCTGGGTTTGAATTATTCACTCTTCCATCGGTAGACTCAGTGCTACCAACTGCAATATAACCTCCATCATCAGTAGAAACGATATCGTTGAATAAATCATATGAACTACCGCCGATAGATTGTTGCCAGAGCATATTTCCATCGGAGGCAAGCTTAATTACCCAACCATCTCTAAGGCCATTATTCTCAAAAATATCGCCATCGTTCGACTCGGTGTAACCAGCGACTATAATATTTCCTTGACCATCTATGGCAGCGGACTGAACCATATCTAGGCCAGACTCTCCTCCACCAAAAGATTTTGACCAAGAAATATCGATTATACTGGATGAGGAATCTGGAAAAACTTTGGAAATAATCACATCGTTTGAATTAAAACCAATTAAAGCCAGGCCGTTATCGTTCGTAGGATAAACACCAGTGACACCGTCTAAGCTCATTTGGTCAAGGTCTAGTAATGATATCGAATCACCCTGGGCAGACAAGCAAAGAAGTTTATTTTGAGAGCCAGGTGCACCTGCAGTGCAGTAGATATATTGATCGAGCATGGTAATGGCACTAATTTCCTCACGTAATCCAGATATCGAATTGGTGCTCAGCTGCCTTTCCCAAACGTTTTCGCCGAACGAATTTATAAAAGCAATCCAGCTATCATACCCATATGACCCTCCCAAGATATACCCATCAGTTCCCCCAAGAGAGGCCTCTTGAATATTATTTATGCGAGCACCAGTATTTATGAGTGTTGGACCTAAAGCAAATCCAGTTATTCCATCGCAGCTTTTCCAGATAATCTCTCCGTCAGGGCTTAATTTAACCAACCAGGGATCACCCCAAAGTCCAAACCCTTTGCCGCACGAATACCCCTGACTATAAGTATATCCAGCGGCCAAGTATTCACCATTACTCAGGTGAATGAAATCGGTCAAATAGTCATCCGCTGCTCCTCCAAGATTAAGTGACCAATTAACACTGAAAGATGCTGTTACTCCAAATAAATCTTGAGTGGCAGAATCTGATAGAATAATGCAAGACCCATCATCCTTGCGCGCATCGGGATCATAATTAGAGGCTAAATCATTGGTACACCCCAATGGTATATCAAGATCAATTTCACACGAAACACTAGAAATTAGTATAAGAAGGAAAAAAAGATTTCTCATTGGTTTCTTTCTGTTATTAAAAGACAAAGCCAAGCCCAATTTCAGATACAGGTTCCCAGCTTCGAGTGAATTTCGAATCCTGAGATATGTAAGCACCATATCTAAAGAGCACGTTTCTATGTATTTTAAATTGTAAATCAGATTCGATAATGATTCTATAGCCTGTTTCATCGGTGTTGACAACCCAAACATTCTCTAACTCTATATTATCTCTAGAGTATCGTGCACGGTTCTCTAACAGTAAGGCCCTCCCAAAACCTGCACCAAAAGAAATCCACATGGGATAGAACACCTTTTTTGTAACCCCCGCTGAAACTGATAAGTTTCCTCTATCAATCTCGTTGGTTGTTCCGAAATATCCAAGGCCATATGCTGAATCATCGGTCAGTTTTATCTCACCTGAATTGTCGCTAGTGTAGATGGAGCTTGTATTGAAACTCCAGGGATCAAAGCGCGTTGCGAAGTAAAAACCAAACCCGCTCCGTTTGGAGCAATTTAATTTAGAGTACTTTAAATTAACAGGATTAGTTAAGCTGGCTAGTGATTGGCTAATGGGCAACTCAAGACTAAGAGTTATTACATTATTGATATTCCTTTCACATTGCTTGAAATTTTTCTGTTTTCTCGTCAATTTCTTCAACTTAACGCCAAAAATCCATTTGCCATTGAGGTCACCCCACTCCTGTCTCACATCCCAGAAGATTCTCTTTTCATCACTTCCTTGCTGTTCGGAAATATCCCCACTTACAAATTCTAAAGGCCCATACCAAACACCTCGATCTTTAGATTTTGCATAAAGTTCAATATTGTACGGCTGCGATGATGCTTTATTAATCTGATAGGTAACAAGGATCTTTTGCGACGCTTGTTCGACGTTAACAATGGAAACCTTTTGGGCATTGAGTCTCCCAGCGATTAGACACAGAATGAAGAAGAAAAAGATAATGACCCTGAACATATATTACCTCGAAGATAATATTATCAAGTTCACCATACACTCGTCAAATGAAGAAAGCGCTTTTTTTGGAGGACGATGAACGTTAACTATTCGCATTAACTTTGTAAGGGAGAATAGGTGCATATTTGGGAGTATTCAAAGTATGGCCCGCCTGGAGAATTTCCAAACCAATCTAGGTTCAGCCATGTATTTCCAAATTGATCAACCCTGAAGTTAATAGGGTCCAAATGCAAATATCTAACCGCTAAGTATAACTTAATGCTTTCAGGGTTCGTCTTTCCGATATTTACTTCGGTGAACGCATGGCCAGAGTTTTCATTCGCGGCCATATTTAACCGTGCTTCTCCTCCTATAGCTAACATTGATGAGCAAATCAACACAGCAAAATCAACACAGTCTCCATTAAGTCCATTATGTATATTTTCAGATGAAAGTGCTACATATTCTTTACTTAAACCCACCCCCCTTCTGAATGAAGGAAATCAGGTTTTTAGGTTTTGATTTTTATTGATTGTTTATTAAAGTAGGGGGTTTTGATTACCCTCCTCTGACTATATCAGAAGGTAAACGATTAATCCCCCTTTTGGCTGTCCCTGTCTTTATTAAACCATATAGTTTTTACTGCCCAATAGATTAAAGAGACTGTAATGTCTACGCCAAGCATTAGAAGTAGCATTCCCCATCATCACAAATATTGAAAAGCCCTATAAATAAGTGAATTGACTTAATTGATTTCGATCCTTACCGACAATTCCCAAACAATTTTTACTTTCGTTAAAATAATTGCATCAAGAAAGAGTTTACTCTGCCAACCGATCTTATAACCTAAGGCACGGTGGTAAAATGATGTGAGGCGACCGCCTAAAAACAACCAGGTCACTCCCAACTTCTTGATGCATGGAACAAATTAATGATCATGCAAAACAAACTTCACACAATTAGCGGTCTTTCTGGAGATACTCCATTTTCTTTAGAATGTTCTTTTTTGACTAGCACTCACCCTTCTATCAATCTTTTGGATTTCAGCCAGCGCTATATGCCTGATAATTCAAAGCCAATCCTTGTAAGGTTTCTCCACAATAGTTTTAACTCGATTATAGACTGTTCAATGTTCAGCGCCTGCAAAATATTCAGTATCAACAATACAGGTGATTTAAAACAGGTTTATGTAGTAACAGGCAATTCAAATTTTTCCATTGCTACGCAACAGAAACACCTGCTTGTTGTACCCTCTTCTTATCCAAGGCTTTTTAACGAGATATCTAGTTTACAGTTCGATGTGCATTGTTTTAATCCTTACAAACAATGCGCTACAAATGAACTCATTGATGCTTACAATAAAGATCTCCATAAACATGCTTTGGTCTCTACTCGAATAGCATTTAAGCTGCTTCTTAATGAAGCTTTTGTGTTCTCTAAACTAGATCTTTCATCTGTTTTTGATGTAGATGATTCTGGTTTTATAACACCAAGGAAAAAGACTGAAATCATGCTTAATGAAAATGGTAACGGCTTAATATTTTCAAACCATGAATGAGTCAATTAGTCTTCAAAATCATGATGGAATCCTTATTGAAGGAAAAATTACAAAACTGGAGAAATGGGAATTGGAAGTGGAAATCACTAAGCCTTTTCGTAATTGGCGAAATAGCTATAAAATGGATGAAGTTGAAATTAGGCAAGGCTGCCTAATGGTTAACGAATACGAGGATACAGGACGATGGTTATTGGAGCAGTCATTCAACGCATTAAGCACACTTGACCAACGATTTGAAGATTATTTGTCAATGTACGAGCGAAAGCTTCAGCAAATAGATGCTATCCAAAAAATTCCCGACCAAGCAGTTAGAAGTCGATTGACTTCGAAAATAGATAATGGATACGGAAGGATAGAGTTGCATCAAATGGGGCCTTATAACGTGATTTTCGATGCATTTATCAAGACTGGAAAAATCATTTATCGCATTAAAGGCATGAAATTCAATAACGAAACATTAAGAGCTGCTGTAAAGGAGTGGCGAAAAGATGAAAGTTTAGCAGAAAAGGAGTATGGCCACATCTCTGATTGGGACACCTCTGAAGTGACGGATATGTGTCGGATGTTCCAATATGTTGAGTCCTTCAACCAGCCCTTAGAGAAATGGGATGTAAGTAATGTGACGGATATGTCTGGGATGTTCTTACGAGCAACATCCTTCAACCAACCCTTAGAAAAATGGGATGTAAGTAAGGTAATGCATATGTCGTGGATGTTCTCTGGAGCAGAATCCTTCAATCAACCCTTGGAGAAATGGGACACATCGGAGGTGAGGATTATGAGAGGCATGTTCAGTTACGCAAAATCCTTCAATCAGCCATTAGAGAAATGGGATGTGAGTCAGGTGATCAATATGTCGAATATGTTTGAAGGCGCATCAGAATTTAATCAGCCGTTAGAAAAATGGGATGTAAGTAAGGTGACGGATATGAAGGATATGTTCATTGAAACTGTAATAATGGAAAAGAAACAAATTGAATTTGTAGCCACCGATGGAGTAATGGTAAAAGGAAGAATTACAAACCTTCAAGAGTGGTATATTGAAGTAGCAATTTTAGAACCTTATGTGGGATGGACAGAACATTTGTCATGTAATGGGCCCGGTAGAAAGAATCCTTCCAATTTTATATCAAGAGCTGAGGATCTCAGTGTTACGCTCCTTAGCAACTTATATAACAAAATGAAAAATTTTGATGAGTCGCTGCCAGAATATGTTGAGCGCTACAAACTGCTATTAGAAGAAAAAGAAGCATTAAAGTATATAGATGACGATGAGATAAGAGATAGTATAGACAGTAAAGTTTCCGACTCCTATTTACCACTTGGAATAACTTTTTTAGATAAGGAGAAGTTTTTGAAGACAATCGAGGATTTTATTGCAACGGGTAAAAAGACTTATATGCCTCTCTATTCCTTAGATAATCCATTTTGGTCTGTCAATACAGCTTATTGAAACCTTAATACTTCCGATTAAGAGAATAAAAAGTAATGGATTATTCTTGTTGCAGACTTTTTACGTGGAGGGCTATATAGTTGACTAATCACAAACAATAATCTGGGTATCAAATTCAACAACGAAACATTAAGAGCTGCTGTAAAAGAGTGGTGTACATATGAGTCCGCTAGTGGTTTGAAGAAGGCACTCTTTTCTAAAAGATATATCATTGACCAATAATTTTTAAGAACACTGGATAGATGGTTAAACAACCCCAAATACAAACAGCTTTATGGATGAAACTTTGAAAAATGAATGAATTTCTTCCTTTTAAGGAGGCAAGAGTAATGGCGAGAAGCCTAAATCTTAAATCTTCGCGTGAATGGCAGGATCTACTAAAGCAGAGAAATCCCGAAGAAAAGTTTAAGGACACTATGAGTGTGTCGGGAAGACGTATGTTATTCAAGATGGACAGGAAAACTAGTCTACTCGACTTCTTTGGTTCAGAAGAAGAAGACCACGACCAGCGAAAAGCTAAAAAAGACGCGACTATAGGAGCTCAAATAAAGTCAATAGTTCCAGACGGAACTACAAAAGCTGAATACGATGATTTTCATATAATAGAAGCTTACCAAAGATTAGTCGCTGGCAACATGTTGCATAACCTGATCAAAAAACAACTTAGAAATAAAGGTGGTATCATGGAAGGCCAAATTGTTGAAGGTTTTCTGGAAGATGTTAAGGCTAACTTATTTGATAAATCTTTAATGAGGTTTAATCCTGAAAAAAACGATGACTTTGGCGGCTTTGTTATTAAAGAGTTGACTAGCTATAGTATTCCAAACATTATTAAGGAATATAAAAAACAAGGTAAAATTGTTAGTGTGGAATCCGATATTCCAGCTAGTAATCCTGCAGAACCGGTGCCTATTCCATTAAACGATGATGAGGGTAGCATGGACTTGACTGACAAAATCCTAAATAAACATCAGGAGCTAATGGAGCTTGACAAAGTGATAAAAACTATTCGCAACAAGTATCCGGATTTTACTGTTTTAGAAGGATTCAGAATAGCTGAAAAAAAGCGTTCTGACATTGTTAGCTCATTGGAAAAGCTTAACCAATCATACCTGGAGTCTTGGTTGGAATTTGGAAAACCAAGCAATATTCCGTCTAATCCCAATAAAACATACAAAGGTAAAGGTTGGATAGACTGGCCTGATTGGTTAGGTTATAAAAGAATTGATTTCCTGGACTTTAAAGAGGCTAGAGTAATTGTAAGAGGCGAAAAGCTTGAATCTAAAAAAGAATGGCAGTCTTGGCTGAAATCCGGTCACAGACCAAGCAATATTCCATCGGTCCCTCAAAAGATGTATAAGGACAAAGGATGGAAGGACTGGGCTGATTGGCTAGGATATAAAAATGTCGATTTTCTTCGTTTTGAAGTTGCAAGAGAAGTCGCAAGAAGCTTAAATCTCAAATCTCAAAAGGATTGGCATGTCTGGTCTAAATCTGGAAAACGATTTAACAGTATGCCATCTAATCCGTCTAAAATATATCGAGACAAAGGATGGTCAGGTTGGGCTGATTGGTTAGGGAAGTAGGCAATGATGCTGCCTTGAATCAAAAGTCCGTCTTTTATTTCTTCGATAACTTCTCGTCCTTGATAGTTTCTTTGTTCTAATGATTTTAGTTTGAATAGTTTATCCAAATTAAAATCAGTGCCAAATATTAGAGGATAAGTCTCTCTAACTATCTCGTGGAAAAAATATGCAAGCAGAAGAAAATAGAATCTTCAATGTATTTCATTTTCATTTAACTCAGTTTTACGTCTCATTGAATTAAATGTATAATTTATTTTTAAATAATTGAAAATAAGATAATTACATTTAATTATTTGGCAATAAATATTTATTCTTCGGAAAGCAAAGTATTTTTGAATTTTCATTTAAATAATATGATGTCGATCATATAATATCTGTACAAAAATCAGATATCATGAAAAACAAGACAACAATTTATCATCTCATCTTAGACGGCAGCGCTAGTATGGAAGACCTGAAAACAAAGACAATAGAGGGGTTTAACGCACAAATTAGCACTATTAAGGAGTTGCAGCAGACTTATCCAAAACAGAAGTTTCTTATCTCACTTACCGTATTTAACCAAAATGTTGATCACAAGATTGAGGCTGTTAAAGTTACTAAGCTAGATTATCTCGATCAGAATAGCTATGTGCCTCAAGGCTTGACTGCACTTCTCGATGGTATAGGGGAGAGTATCCTCAAAACCGACAGGAAATACGGTAAACTGGTTGACAGTGAAAAGGCTAGCGTGGTTGTGGTAATTATTACTGATGGATACGAGAACGCCTCGAAGCGTTTCGATTATAGCGCCATATCCTTGATGATCCAGGAAAAAGAACGTTCAAGCCAGTGGTCGTTCAGTTTTATTGGCGCCGATATCGACGCTATTCAGGCTTCACGCGGGCTTAAGATGAGAAAACAAAACGTGCATTCTTTCGCCAAGAAAAATTTCGATGGTATGATGGAGGATGTCGGTAATTCTATGCGTGCTTACAGCAATCAAAAATCGAAGGGAATAATTGAAAAGGATTTTATGGCTTCTATTGAACGAGATTTGAGTGGGAACTCACTCGAGTTAAATGTTACTCGTTTTTGGGTAAAGGAAAGCACATATCAAGACCTCTTAGCTTCAGGTGCGGATCTTCATATTAATGTCAATCCGCGCAAAGGAAAGCATCCACGAGGCAGCTACTTTATTCCTCATAATGCCGCATTGAGCTTTATTGAGGGGAAGCGGAATACTCCAAACTGGGATACTTATCAAGATTTCAAACAAGACGGTATTCCTCGTGACCTGCAGCCGTTTTTTCATCCAAAATAGTGGGTCATCAACACACGACGGATATTGGACTTTAATCTTATTCTAATAAGGCTATACCATAGTAAAAACTTCAGCCCCATAAATAATGCTAGACAAGCCTTAGATCAGGTCCTATCAAAATAATCCTTTAGATCTCTTGGCACTCCGTCTTGGTGAAAGTTTTGGTTTTTTATCCAATTGATGCCCTTCCCATTGCGCTTCGTTTCAATAAAAGTGATGGCAACATTATTTGGTATTTTGTAAGTCCCCTTTGGATGTTTACCTGTCGTGGGAGCTACATGCAACACATATGTTGCTTGACTTTCTTTCAGTTCTAGATAAATCTTCTCATCAACATAAAAACGAGTACGCGTGGGCTCTAGGTGGTTTTTATCCAGTGGCTTGACTGAACCTGGATCTGGTATTGGTACCTCGGGGTCAGGGTCCCCATCCCAAAGCCTTCTGAGAAAGGGGAAATACTTGTTGATCAAGAAATTCCTGAAATCATTATCTGTCACATGTAATTCGTCGGTGTGAACTACCTTGTTAAGGTGTTTAAGAATTGACTGCCCAATAGACAGTTGTCTCCCAAAATAACCAGGACTTTTTGATAAAGCATATAAAAGCTTTGCGCATTCTACTTTATCGTCTTTGTCATAGTCTAAAGCATCCTTTAACACCAACTCAAAATGTGTTCTTAGGTCTTTTAGCTTATGCTGATTGGTCGCTTCCTGCTGAATTATTTCGTGCAATCTAGCATGCAATGACAGTTTTGACATGTGTTTTTAGCGTCTAAGATTAATTATTGCAAAATAAACGTTTTTGATTCTTTCTGTACCTGCAGATAAGACTGCTCTAGCTGCTTGTAACTCTGCTTTTGTTTTTTCATCTACTTTTAGTTTTTAGTTTTTAGTTTTTAGCTTTCAGGTTTTAGTTGGTTTTGAGGGGTAATTGACGTTTTTTGAGTCAAAAAGCACTAAAAATGGTCAAAAAGAGGTGAAAACAGTCGTTTTTGGACAAAAACCCCACCTCATTTAAATTTTAAAATTTCCGATTTAGAGAATAAAAAGCAATGAATTATTCTTGTTGCAGAATTTTTACGTGGAGGCCTATATAGTTAACTAATCATAATCAATAGTAAAGACATGAAATTCAACAACGAAACATTAAGAGCTGCTGTAAAGGAGTGGTTAGATGATGAAAGTAAAGCAGAAAAGAAATATGGACACATCTCTGATTGGGATACCTCTGAAGTAACGGACATGTCAGAAATGTTTGCTAGAGCAGAATCCTTCAATCAACCCCTTGAGAAATGGGACGTGAGTCAGGTGACAAAAATGTCTGATATGTTCTTTGCAGCAAAATCCTTCAACCAGCCCTTAGAGAAATGGGATGTGAGTAAGGTGACGGATAAGGCAGGTACGTATAATATAATAAGAGGAAAAAACAAGTCCAACGACTACACAATCTTTATACCTGAAGAAACAGTGGGTGTTGCAAATGGCCACTATGAAATATGGGACAGAGACTCCAAAGGGTCTGAGTTTTACGAGGAAGGCCAATTAGTATTTGAAGACAACGAATTAATAGATTATGATGGTACAGCTGTGCTGTCTGAATCAATCATAAACGAAATAGGGAAAGTAAGGAAAATAACATTTTGATTTCTAGGCTTTCTAAATCAACATTTATCCGTGGACTTCAATGCGAGAAGTCATTATATCTCTACAAGCATCATTATAGATTAAAAGATCCTACACCCTCATCACTTCAAGCGGTATTTGACCAAGGAACTAATATTGGGATATTAGCACAACAGTTATTTCCTGATGGTGCTGATGCTTCTCCCGAAAATCATTTTAAAATGGTTGAATCAGTTGGGAAAACACTGGATTTCATCAAAAAAGGAGAAAACATTATCTATGAGGCTACTTTTCTTTACAACGATATCCTTGCAGCTTTAGATATCTTGGTAAAAGATGATGAAGGTTGGAAAGCGTATGAAGTAAAAAGTTCTACTAAGGTCTCCGATACGTATATTAAGGACGCGGCAATCCAATATTATACTATTACAAATTCTGGCATTGACCTGAAGGATATATCGATAGTTCATATTAACAACCAATACACAAAAGATGGAGAATTAGATATACATGAATTGTTCACCATTGAATCTGTGTACGATCAAGTTTTAGAGTTTATCCCCCGAATCCCGAACGAGGTTAGCAGACTTAAAAGTGTCATTGAGAATCCTGAAGTTCCACAAAAAGATATTGGTCCTCATTGTTCTGATCCTTACGATTGTGACTTTATCGGAACATGCTGGAAACACATCCCTGAATATTCGGTTTTCAATATTTCGAGACTTAACAAAGACAGGAAGTTTGAATTATACAATCAAGGTGTAATTACATTAGATCAGGTTGATCTTGATCAAACAGACCTGAGCCCAAATCAAGTATTGCAAGTTCAATCTGAAATAAATGGAACTACTCACATCGAAAAGAATGAATTAAGAAACTTCATAAAAGGATTAAGCTACCCTTTATATTTCTTAGACTTTGAGACTATTGGTCCTGCGGTTCCCGCTTATGATGGAAGTCGACCATATCAACAATTGGTGTTTCAGTACTCACTCCACGTTCAAGAAAATCCAACATCATCAATTGAACATCGAGAATACCTTGCGGAGCCGACTGAAGATCCCAGAATTGGATTCATAGAACAACTCATTCAGGATTGTGGTACCAGTGGAGATATATTAGTCTACAACATAGGCTTTGAGAGAGGGAAACTCAATGATTTAAAAGAATTATTCCCTGGATATTCAAATGAGTTGGGAGGAATTATAGATCGTCTTAAAGATCTCATGATTCCATTTCAACAGAGGTGGTACTACACTCCACAAATGAGAGGGAGTTACTCAATCAAAGCCGTCTTGCCTGCATTGGTTCCTGGACTCTCATATAACGACCTTGAAATAAAAGAAGGTGGTTCCGCGTCCAATACATTTCTTTCAATGGTGAATGGGACATTTGAGGGAGACTTACAAGAAACGAGAAAACAACTCTTGGAATATTGTAAGATGGACACCTTTGCCATGGTCAAAATACTTGAGGCAATTCAAAAGGTGTTGGGCTGATTTTTATGAAAGACAAAATATATCTATTCTTAGATTCGATATAAACCAAACTATAACAAGAGAGAAAATGGGGAAAAATTGGAACTCAAAAAAACAGGAGTATTCGCCCGTTGTGCGCGAAGAAACTAAGCAGCTAGCAGGAGAAGTTAAGTCTTTAATTGACCAAGGCTACTCAAGAGCTGAAGCAGCAAAGAAGGTCAATAAGTCCGTTAGCAGAATTCGCGAACTCCTGAAATAGCGAATAGCCTTGTTTTCCATCACTATTAAAACCACTCTTTTTGCAGAGAAAGAGCCTCTATATGATCATCCTTCCAGGGAACAACCTTACTCGATGGATTCTGGACTCCGCAAAAATCACGCGCATCACAATATTCTGTATTCCTTAATCCGGCAATTTGTGAATCTGCAGATTTTAAGAAATATTCTTCTACGTAAATACATTGCAATCTTCTTCTAGACCTTTGGTTTTTAACTATTGATTATTGTTAGAAACAAATGGAAATATCTAAACACACAAATTGTAATATTGAAATAAGAGGAACTTAGTTTTTTCAGGTCACGATACTTTCCATTGTCGTCAGTTTTGGCTCAAGAAAGCCTTTGATTTTAACTCTTCTAATAAGAGCTTTAATGATGATGAAGCATCTCTCGAATTAGGAGTTGGTAAGAACATGGTCACAGCAATAAGGTATTGGTCGCGTTGCTTTCAAATGATTGATGATGAGAATTTACCCTCGCAACTTGCAACTGACTTGTGTTGGCATTAAATCATCGCTTGATCAGGGAGTTGCAAAAATCTAACATGCTAGAACATTCTCTGATTTAAATAAGTTCCAGCTTACTGCAATCTTCTATATCTGGAGTAGTGTGTCCAATACTTTACCCGAGTATTAGATAACACATAAAGACCTTGGACAAAAACGCTAGTTCCCGATTTGACATGGCCTTTAATCTTTGTAAACAGTTCATTTGAAAATGAATGAAATAGATGGTCTCTTGGCTAGAGATCTAGTCCACCGATTAGTCCACCTGAATAGGGTAGAAAGGGGGTGAAATTGGGTATGGGGTAAAACAAGAAAACCCCACGAAACGTGAGGTTTTACTGCATATTGCGGTTTATTTCCGCTTTTATAAGCGGTCCGGACGAGACTCGAACTCGCGACCCCC
>Ga0209199_1001066_pt1 | contig 34484 bp, 29 predicted proteins | sample COGITO_mtgs_1105_7_FD_184805 | JGI IMG/M metagenome (GOLD analysis project Ga0209199, IMG submission 184805) | Pelagic marine microbial communities from North Sea - COGITO_mtgs_110523 (SPAdes) (version 2) | ecosystem: Environmental > Aquatic > Marine > Epipelagic ...
AAGGGCTACAATGTTTTCAGTATTAATAAAGTTTCCTAATTGCTCTTGTGCTACAGTAGTCGTTAAGACTTCAAATCCTGCAGCTGTTAAATCATCGATTCCACTTTGTGAAATTCCATCGTTGGCTAATATTTTCATTTTTTTTATGCTTTACGTTCTAATTCACTCATTACTTCTACCAAGGTCTCTACGCTTCCTAATGGAAGTGCGTTGTACATGGAAGCTCTGTAGCCTCCAACACTTCTGTGACCATTTAGCCCATTAATACCAGCATCTTTCCACATCCCGTCAAAAGTGTCTTTTAATTTGTCATCGGTCAATGAGAAAGTTGCATTCATTGTGGATCGATCGGCAGTAGCTGCAAAACCTTTAAATAAGGGGTTTAAATCAATTTCAGAATACATTAAACGAGATTTTTTGAAGTTCTCCTTTTCAATAGCTTCAATACCGCCAAGTCCTTTTAACCATTCTAGCGTTAACATAGATGTGTAGACTGCAAATACAGGTGGGGTGTTAAACATACTGTCTTTACCAATTTGTACTTTGTAGTCCATCATTGATGGTATCTGTCTTGTTACTTTACCGAGAATATCTTCTTTTACAACGACAAGTGTTGTTCCTGCTGGCCCCATATTTTTTTGTGCGCCTGCATAGATTAAATCAAACTTTGAAAAATCAAGAGAACGTGAAAATATATCACTACTCATGTCACACACTAAAGGGATGTCTAGTTTTGGAAACTCTTTCATTTGAGTACCAAAAATCGTGTTATTTGAGGTACAGTGAAAATAGTCTAGATCTGAAGGTATTTTATACCCCTTGGGAATATAATTGAAATTAGCTTCTTTAGAAGATGCTACTTCTAAAACTTCCTGATGCATTCTAGCCTCTTTGATTGCCTTGTCACTCCAAGTTCCTGTATTTAAGTAACCTGCACGGGTTTCTAATAAGTTCAAAGCAACTGCTAAAAACTGAGTGTTTGCACCGCCTTGAAGAAATAAGGCTTTATATCCCTTTCCTTCCAGTCCTAATAACTCGATAGCAAGTGCTCTTGCATTTTCCATGACGTCAATAAACGCTTTACTTCGGTGTGAAATTTCAATTAGTGAAAGTCCATCATCAAAACTCAGTACTGCTTTGGCTGATTTTTCTAAAACTTCTTCAGGTAAAATACTAGGACCTGCACTGAAATTATGTTTTTTCATTCTAAATTTTGTTGTACGAACGCTAGGTTCATGAGTGTTAATTAATCAAGCTATAAAGGTCTGAATTAATTGGAGATAATTTGATACGAAAATGCTAATTTTATGTTATATTTTCAACAAGAAATCAACAGTGTCAATGCCATCTGCATAATCGTCAAGTTTTGGAGTTTGTGTACTCCCAAAAGGCAGGTGATGATCTGATAATTCTTTAGAAACGATACATTGAATTTTATCTGAATCAATTTCTAGTTTCTTAAATAAATCTTCAAGAGAGTTATAATGTTCATAAAAAAGGGAGGCAATAGGAGAGGCGTAGCTTGTATCTTTTTTGATCATTAGAAAGCCATTTTCAAGCATTTTAAATTCACTCATTAAGTAAACCGCTTTATTATAATCATAATTATTAGCATATTTAGCCCCCTCAATAATAGGATGCCAGTGGTACATAGCTTCAAAAAAAGCATCAAAGTTATAGTTCTTTGGAACGAATAACTTGGAAACACTTCGGCAACCCAATCCGTAATATTGAAAAATATCATTGGACAGTAGCAACAAATCTTCTTTAGACTCATGACCTGTCAATATGGCTAAAGAGTTTCTATTCTTACGAATAATTGAAGGCTTGTCTATGAAGTAATACTCAAAATAACGCGCTGTATTGTCACTTCCCGTAGCTATAACCGCATCAAACCCTTCAAGTTTTTGTTCTAAAAACGTAACTCTATTTTTAAGATCAGGCGCTGCTTTAATAAGGTAATGTACCAAAAATGGCAAAAGGTGTTTATCGTTAGAAGATTGTTTAATTATAATGTTATGATCACATATTAATGCACACAAGAAATCATGAAACCCCACCAAAGGAATATTACCCGCCATGATAATGGCTACATTTTTTTGAGTTGTATTTTCGAAATTGTAGTTAGAAGTCCACTTATTTAAAGAATCCGTATTCAAAAGTACAGACCAGTTTTCGATTGCAAATAGGAGGTTGTCTTTTGAAAACCAGCCATTATGTTCTTTAGAAATTTTTATCTGGTGTTGAAAACCCTCGAAAAATAAGTCATTGTAAAGCACTGAATCATTTTCAGATATTGATTCTCTAGAGAACTGACATAAAAACCGTCCTAATTCATTTAAAGCTTTAATTGTGTTTGATTTGCTACTCATTATTTGTTTAACCGCTTTTTTGGAGTTATTTTTGCTTGCAAATTTAAGTAATATATATCCAAACACAGCTATGGCAATTATTATAACTGATGAATGTATCAATTGTGGGGCTTGCGAGCCTGAATGTCCTAACACTGCTATCTATGAAGGTGCGGATGATTGGCGTTATAAAGATGGAACGAGTTTAGAAGGCGATTTGGTGTTAACAGACGGCAAGCAAGTAGATGCTAATGAAGCACAAACACCTATTAGCGATGAGCTTTATTATATTGTCCCTGATAAATGCACTGAATGTGTTGGCTTTCATGAAGAGCCACAATGTGCGGCTGTTTGTCCAGTAGATTGCTGTGTTCCTGATGATTCGCATGTAGAAACTGAAGAAGTCTTATTAGCAAAACAACGCTTTATGCACCCTGAATAAATCATACAACATTAAATAAAAAAGCCACGCAAATTGCGTGGCTTTTTTATTTAATGTATTACAGCTATTTAATATTAGCAAGTTCAAAAACGAGATACTCCATAACTCGATCCACACATGTAAATCCATTTTCATTATTTTCAGTATGAAATGAAGAGTAGAATACGCCGCCATCACCAACTAAAAAAGTAAATGCTAGTTCTTTGTTTTCAGTAATAGTTTCAGAGTCGTTTCGGTAGGTGACTGGGCCGTTTAGCCAAGCAGTTGTATTTGATACGTCATGAGATTCAACCACTTGCCATGACGGTAAAAATTCATCGATAATAACTGTGTTATCCACTGTAAGGTCAAAGTTTAAACTTAGCCAATCATTAAGTTCACTGCTTAAGATAATCGCTTCTGTAGTTATAGATTCCCCACTTTTATATGGTTGTTGATATGTAATATAATCGGTTCCTGATAAAGTGTTTAGAGATTCAATAAATGGGTATGCCCAATCGGTAGCATATAAGATGCCACCATTATTAACATAATCAAAAATAGCAGAGCTCAATTCGGCATCTGATGTATCCAAGCCACAATTGAGGAATAAAATATCATATTCAGCAAGTTGAGCAGAGTTATTTAATAGTTCCTCAAAAGTAAAATCCACATTAGGGTCTAATTGTGAATTCTCTGAAGTTCTCTGGTTTGAATTAGATTGGTGCATGTGAGAACTGCTCAAGCGATTAAAGTCTTCTCCATCAATAATATCAAATAAAGGGTTGCCAGTAATGGGATTGACTAATCCGATATCATATAGGATGCTTTCTATGGTGTCGTATGCTCCGGTAACAACTCCTATGTTAGGAATGCCGTCTAATATAATGTCTCCTAAATCAAAATCAAATTCTGTAGTTGTTTCTGAAAGATCCACTGCACGTTGATTGCTAAAAAGACCTTTTGTTGAGGATACAATATAAACACCATAGTTGATGTTTTCAATGGAAAAATTTCCTTTTGCATCAGAATAACCTACAGCATTAGTATTATCTGGAAGTTGTAATGTTATTTTAGAACCTGAAATAGGATCGAGACCATTTGGAGCTACAACTCGACCATGAACAGTCAAAGGTCCATTAGAAACGTCTCCAGAGCTTTCGTCTTTAGAACAACTAGTCAGGACTAGTAAAAAGGTTATAAATTTTAAGTAATTCATGTTAGTTAATTTTAGTAAATATATGTGTTATATTTTCAATTATTCAACTAAACCACTAAAAATTAAGGACTTAATTCGAAATTTACAAGAAGGTTAATTTAAATCATCTATACATAACGAATTCGATAGTCGCATTGTAACACATAAAGTAATTTATGTACTCATGTAAAGTATTAATTTAAATAATTACATTTGCATTCAAATTTTTAAGATATGAAAGCAGGTATTGTTGGATTGCCAAATGTAGGAAAATCAACCCTTTTTAATTGTTTATCAAATGCAAAGGCACAAAGTGCAAACTTTCCATTTTGTACAATTGAACCTAATATAGGGGTTGTAAACGTTCCAGATCCTCGATTGGCTAAACTAGAAGAGCTAGTTGTTCCTGAACGAGTTGTTCCTGCAACTGTAGAAATTGTTGATATTGCAGGTCTTGTAAAAGGGGCTAGTAAAGGGGAAGGTCTTGGAAATCAATTTTTAGGTAACATTCGTGAAACCGATGCGTTACTTCATGTTTTGCGTTGTTTTGATAATGATAATATTATTCATGTCGATGGTAATGTAGACCCCATCAGAGATAAGGAAACCATAGACATGGAGCTTCAATTAAAAGATTTGGAGACGACAGAGAAAAAATTAGAAAAAGTTAAACGTGCTTCTAGAACCGGAAATAAAGAGGCTCAGAAAGAAGAAGTTATTCTTTTAAAAATTAAAGATAATTTAGAAGCTGGAATTTCTATTCGTGCGTTAGAATTTTCTGACGATGACTATTTAGAATATGTTAAACCTTTACAGTTCATTACAGATAAACCAGTAATGTATGTCTGTAATGTAGATGAAAACTCAGCCGTATCAGGGAATTCTTACGTGGATCTTGTTAAAGAAAATGTTGCTAATGAAAATGCAGAAGTATTAGTTCTTGCAGTAGGGACAGAAGCAGATATCAATGAATTAGACGATTACGAAGAACGTAAAATGTTTCTACAAGATATTGGTTTAGAGGAGCCAGGTTCAGCAAAATTAATCCGTTCTGCGTACAAGCTATTAACTTTACAAACCTACTTTACTGCAGGCGTTAAAGAAGTTCGTGCATGGACTATTAATGTTGGAAGTTCAGCGCCACAAGCAGCAGGCGTTATTCATACTGATTTTGAAAAAGGGTTTATACGTGCCGAAGTCATAGCTTACAATGATTTTGAGAGTTTTGGTTCTGAGGCAAAAGTTAAAGAAGCTGGAAAAATGCGTGTAGAAGGAAAAAATTACACTGTTAAGGATGGAGATGTAATGCATTTTCTTTTTAATGTATAGTAAATAGTATACGAAATAATTTGGAAGCCAATGTTCTCAACAACATTGGTTTTTTTTTGTTAATTAATTTGTGTTTTAAAGGTTTTATTTTTTGTGCTGATGTGCTATATTAGCCTACTGTCACGAAACACCTATGTCTCAAAAATCAGATTACACAGAAGATAATATTAGATCCCTCGATTGGAAGGAGCACATTCGCATGCGTCCTGGAATGTATATTGGGAAATTAGGAGATGGTTCCTCAGCAGATGACGGAATTTATATTCTCTTAAAAGAAGTCTTAGACAACTCTATTGATGAGTTTGTCATGGGGGCTGGTAAAACGATTGAGATTTCCATTCAAGGAAGTAAAGTCATTGTGCGTGATTTTGGTCGTGGTATTCCTTTAGGAAAAGTGGTGGACGTGGTTTCTAAAATGAATACTGGAGGAAAGTATGATTCTAGAGCCTTTAAAAAATCGGTTGGACTAAACGGTGTTGGAACCAAAGCAGTTAATGCGTTGTCTTCCTTTTTTAGAGTTGAATCTACAAGAGATGGAAAATCAGCCTCTGCAGAGTTCTCTTCAGGCGTCTTAAATCAACAAGACTTACTAGATGACACGACGCGACGCAAAGGAACAAAAGTTTCATTTGTACCAGATGAGGCCATCTTTAAAAATTATAAATACAGAACTGAATATGTAGCACGTATGCTTAAATACTACGTGTATCTAAACCCAGGACTTACTATATTATTTAACGGAGAAAAGTTCTTTAGTGAAAATGGCTTAAAAGACCTTTTGGAAGACAATACGAATGCTACGGATATGACGTATCCAATTATTCATATCAAGGCCGAAGATATTGAAGTGGCACTTACGCATAGTAAAACACAATACAGTGAAGAATACCATTCGTTTGTAAATGGCCAAAACACCACACAAGGAGGGACACATTTAGCGGCCTTTAGAGAAGCATTTGTTAGAACTATCCGAGAATTTTACGGAAAAAACTATGAAGCTTCAGACATCAGAAAATCTATTATATCTGCAATAGCAATTAAAGTAATGGAACCTGTGTTTGAAAGTCAAACAAAAACAAAGCTAGGGTCAACAGATATGGGAGGTAATCTTCCCACGGTACGAACTTTTATAAACGACTTTTTAAAAACACACTTAGATAATTTTTTACACATAAACCCGAATATTGCCGAGGCGATACAACGTAAAATTTTACAAGCGGAGCGCGAACGTAAAGAATTGTCGGGCATTCGTAAAATTGCCAGGGATCGCGCAAAAAAGTCCAGCCTTCACAATAAAAAACTAAGAGATTGTCGTGTTCACTTTGGAGACATTAAAAATGGACGTAATCTTGAATCTACTCTATTTATAACTGAGGGAGATTCTGCCTCTGGTAGTATCACCAAATCAAGAGATGTAAATACGCAAGCTGTCTTTAGTTTAAAAGGAAAGCCATTAAACTGCTATGGCTTAACTAAAAAAATTGTTTATGAAAATGAAGAGTTCAACCTTCTTCAGGCTGCATTAAACATTGAAGAATCAATAGAGGATCTGCGTTACAATAATATTGTGATCGCTACCGATGCCGATGTTGATGGAATGCACATTCGTTTATTGTTAATTACATTCTTTCTTCAGTTTTTTCCAGAAATTATTAAAGAAGGCCACCTTTATATATTACAAACGCCATTGTTTAGAGTTCGAAATAAGAAAGAAACGATTTATTGTTATTCTGAAAAAGAGCGCAGAAGTGCTGTTCAAAAGCTAAAGCCTAAGCCAGAAATAACACGATTTAAGGGTTTAGGGGAAATTTCACCTAATGAGTTTAAATATTTTATTGGAGAGGACATTCGTTTGGATCCAGTGATGTTAGACTCTGACACAACGATAGAGTCTTTACTTCAGTTTTATATGGGTAAAAATACACCTGACCGTCAAAAATTTATTATTGAAAATCTAAAAGTAGAATTAGATATTATCGAAGAAGAGGTATGATAGAAGAAAACGATGATATAGTAGCAAATGAGTTACCAGACAACCAAGAAACGATTACTCGAGTTACAGGGATGTTTAAAGATTGGTTTTTAGATTACGCATCTTATGTGATTTTAGAACGTGCCGTTCCCGCAATCGAAGATGGTTTTAAACCGGTTCAGCGCAGAATCTTACATTCTATGAAAGATCTGGACGATGGACGTTATAATAAGGTGGCCAATATTGTAGGTCACACGATGCAGTATCACCCGCATGGAGATGCCAGTATCGCCGATGCGATGGTTCAAATAGGACAAAAAGACTTATTAATTGATGCGCAGGGTAACTGGGGGAATGTTCTTACCGGCGATCGTGCTGCGGCTTCTAGATATATCGAAGCACGACTGTCTAAATTCGCTTTAGAAGTCGTTTTCAATCCAAAGATTACAGAGTGGCAAGCCTCTTACGACGGGCGTCGTAAGGAGCCTATTAATCTTCCGGTAATGTTTCCTTTATTATTAGCTCAAGGGGCTGAAGGGATTGCAGTAGGACTTTCAACAAAGGTATTGCCTCATAATTTTATTGAATTAATTGATGCTTCTATAAAGCACCTGCAAGGAAAGCGATTTACGATATTCCCTGATTTTACAACTGGAGGAATTGCAGATTTCACAAATTATAATGACGGACTACGTGGGGGTAAAGTACGCTGTAGAGCAAAAATATCTCAACTCAATAAAAATACATTAGTAATTACTGAAGTTCCATTTGGGACGACGACCTCTTCGCTTATCGATTCCATTCTTAAGGCAAATGAAAAGGGTAAAATTCGAATCAAAAAAATTGAAGACAATACGGCTGCAGAAGTTGAAATACTAGTTCACCTTCCAGCGGGTATATCGCCAGACAAAACAATTGATGCATTGTTTGCTTTCACCTCTTGTGAGAATTCAATCTCTCCATTAGGATGTGTGATTGAAGATAACAAGCCTTTGTTTGTTGGCGTTACAGAAATGTTGAGACGTTCTACCGATCACACGGTGGAATTGCTAAAGCAGGAATTAGAAATAAAGCTAGGAGAGTTTGAAGAACAATGGCATTTTGCTTCTTTAGAGCGGATATTTATAGAAAATAGAATCTACCGTGATATTGAAGAAGAAGAAACTTGGCCAGGCGTCATTAGTGCTATAGACAGGGGGCTTCAGCCATATATCCAGCATCTAAAACGTTCGGTGACAGAAGAAGATATTGCTCGCTTAACAGAAATACGAATTAAAAGAATTTCTAAGTTTGATATTGAAAAGGCACAACAAAAAATTAATGCATTGGAAGATCAAATCGCCGAAACAAAAGGATATTTAGCAAACCTTATTACCTATGCTATTGACTACTTTAAACGCTTAAAAACAAATTACGGAAAAGGGAAAGAACGTAAAACTGAAATCAGAACCTTTGATGATGTCGATGCTACCAAAGTAATTATTAGAAATACTAAGCTGTTCGTTAATAGAGAAGAAGGGTTTATAGGAACCGGTCTAAAGCGAGATGAATACGTATGTGACTGTAGTGATATTGACGACATTATTGTTTTTACCAAAGAAGGAAAAATGATGGTTACCAAAGTAGGAAGTAAAACCTTTATTGGTAAGCATATCATTCATGTAGCTGTCTTTAAGAAAAAAGACTCCCGTACGATCTATAATATGATATACAAAGACGGTAAAGGAGGCGCATCCTATATCAAACGATTTGCGGTTACAAGTGTGACTCGAGATAGGGAGTACGACTTAACGAACGGAAAATCGGCATCAGACACCTTGTATTTCTCTGCCAATCCAAATGGAGAAGGTGAAGTAGTGACGGTTTTATTACGACAAGTAGGGAGTATTAAAAAGCTTAAATGGGATATTGATTTTGCAAGTATTAATATTAAAGGCCGAGTTTCCAAAGGAAATATTGTGACTAAAAACGCGATCAAGCGAATTGACCTCAAAGAAAAAGGCGTGAGTACGCTCAAGCCTAGAAAAATATGGTTTGATGATACCATCCAACGTTTAAATGTAGATGGTCGTGGAGATTTGGTTGGTGAATTTAGAGGAGAAGATCGCATTCTGATTATAACACAGTCTGGGATGGTTAAAACGATTGTACCTGAAATTACTGTTCATTTTGATGATGATATGATTGTACTTGAAAAATGGATTCCTAAAAAACCTATTTCAGCAATATATTTTGATGGCGAAAAGCAAAAGCATTATGTGAAGCGTTTTCTTATCGAAAACGAAAGCAGGGAAGAGTGCTTTATTTCCGAACATGCTTCAAGTGTCCTAGAAATAGTGTCTACTGAATGGCGTCCCGTTGCAAAAGTGTCATTTGCCAAAGATAGGGGAAAAGAGAGGCGAGATGATCAAGAAATAGACATAGAACAGTTCATAGGTTTAAAAGGGGTTTCGGCCTTGGGGAATCAATTAACGAAACTTAAAGTGAATCAGATTGATCTGATAGAGTCCTTGCCGTATGAAGCACCAATTCAATTAGTTGCTGATGAGATTGATGTGGTCGAGGAAGATGTTTTGATACAGTCGGAAAAGAAAATAGAAGTTATAAAGGAAGTTGAACCGGCACAAGAATCGACTTCAACCAATACAGTAGAGCAGGCTCCAAAAACAACTGACTTAGATCTAGATGTTAACGATGAAGGACAGATTACATTGTTTTAATTGATCCGTGTCGCTTCTCCCTGACGTTTGTTTGTATCTCCGATGTATCCGTACTCAAAGCTGTAGCTGTCTTTGGACGTGGTAAGGATTTTTAAATGAATGTCCTTTTTTTCAGCACGATTTTTTGGGTTGATTGTTTTGAATACCATTTCACAATCATTAATCCAACGTACACTTGAAGAATCTATAGCGCCTTTAAACGTTTCAATCTGAATTTCGGAGTCGCGAGAAAATTTAGAAGTATACAAGACACCATCAATAGTAATCTCACTTTTGTAAGTTCCAGTTTTAAAATCGGTACAATTTCGTTCTATAGTGTAACAACTAACAAATAAAGATAGAACCAATAATGAGGCTATGTATTTCATCTTACAAAAATACAAAACAGATTTAGTAATCAAAGTTATTTTTTGGTATTCATCGTATAATTCTTAAAACTCCCATCTTGGTAAAAAACCACAATTCTATCAATGCCTTCGGGGTCGTTAATAGCCGATCTAGTGGATGGTTGAGTCTCTACGGCGGACCTTATTGGTAAAGACTTAGAAAGGGGAGTGGCACTATGAGACTTACCATTACCGCTTAATAACCACAAAAGATCAATTTCAGGAAATGCTTGTAAAACTTTATCTATAAAATCTAAACTAGGTTTATTTCGGCCACTTAGAATATGGGAAATACTTGAGCGTTGAACCGATATCTTCTCGGCGAATGCAGAGGCTGATAATCCATAATGTTTTAAAATTATTTCAAGGCGGGAGTTAAATTCAGTAGTATTTATCATTGTTTACAAATGTAAAAGCGTTAGGGAGTTACAAATGTAAACTTTAATACCGACTTTACAAAACAGAACGGAAAAGCAGATATTTTAATGCAAAAATTAACTTTAAGTAATAGCTATAAAATACTGATTATCATCAATTTGATTGTTATTATATAGTTATTCAATCGACTTAGTTTTAAATTGATGAAACCTCTATGCATTAAAAGTTAATCGGTAAACAAAGATGTGGTATTATTGTTTACAAATGTAAAGTTTTCATAATTTACAATTGTAAAATCAATAATGTTTACATTTGTACTTTATCAATAAACCTATGCTTAATTCTAATTTATTTTTATCTCAATACAAGTCTTTAAAGGCCGAGTCATTAAAGTCCAGACATATTTCGAACTTAGATATTGAACCTCTTCTGAGTTTATTGTCAAATAAATTTGATGTGAGTGTTTTAGGGCATTCAGAAGGAGGTTTGCCTATTCATGTAGTTAAAATTGGCTCAGGCTCAAAACGGATTTTAGTATGGTCTCAAATGCATGGCAATGAAAGCACCACCACTAAAGCACTCTTTGATATATTTAACTATTTAGAATTAGATAAATTTAAAGCACTCATAAGTAACTGCTCTTTATTCATCATCCCCATACTTAATCCTGATGGCGCGCTCGTTTACACGCGCTCAAATCACAATCAGATAGACTTAAATAGAGATGCGATAAACAGATCTCAAATTGAAAGTAAGCTTTTAAGATCTGCCTTTGATACGATTAAACCTCATTATTGTTTTAATTTACACGGACAGCGCACCATTTTTAGTGTCGGTAAATCTAATAAGTCTTCTATAATTAGCTTTCTATCGCCTTCTGAAAATGAAGAACGTTCTGTTACAACCACTCGTAAAAAGTCAATGTCAATTATCAATTATATGAATCGCGTACTACAAATGTATTTGCCGGATCATATTGGACGTTACGACGATGATTTTAACCCAAACTGTGTTGGAGATCAATTCCAAACTTTAGGAGTCCCTACAGTACTTTTTGAAGCGGGGCATTACCCTAGAGATTACAATAGAGAGGAAACTCGTAAATATATGGCATTATCTATTTTCACCGCCCTAGGCTATGTATCAAACAATGAAATCATAGTAGATGACTCTTCGCATTACTTTCACATTCCAGAAAATGAGAGGTTATTTAACGATGTGATTATTAGAAATACACTCATTAATTCAAACAATTCTAGTGACTTTTGTGATATTGGAATTCAGTATAAAGAAGTTTTAGGGAAGAGTGGGCTGCAATTTAGACCTACAATCGATTGCATTGGAGATTTATCAGATAAATACGGGCATCGTGAAATTGACGCCAATTTTAAGGCTGTATCTCATCCAGATTTTTGTGATTTATCAGAAAACTACGAAATCGATTTCTTATTTGTAGAATCAACAAAAACACCCCTCTTTGTTGAAAATAACTTAACATAATGTTATTTTTACTGCATAAAAAATGTTAAATTTGCTTAAATATTGAAAAATAATCAAAACAATTAAAATTTAAGTACAGTGGCTAAAGTTAAATTAGACGAAATTGATCACCAAATATTAGATATGCTGATTGATAATACGAGAATTCCTTTCACAGATATCGCAAAAAAATTATTAATTTCTGCTGGAACAGTTCATGTTAGAGTAAAAAAAATGGAAGATTCCAAGATTATCAAGGGGTCTTCGCTAACCATTGATTATCAAAAACTTGGATATTCATTTATCGCATATGTTGGAGTGTTTCTTCAGAATACTTCTCAAACAAAATTTGTTTTAGAGCGAATTTATGATATACCACATGTTACTGTAGCGCACATCACAACAGGTAAATTTAATATTTTTTGTAAAATTCGTGCAAAAAGCACAACTCATGCAAAGGAAATTATCTTTCAATTAGATGAAATTGAAGGCGTTTACCGTACTGAGACTATGATTTCTTTAGAAGAAAGCATTAACGACAAGAAACGCTTAATGCATTCTATATTTAATGATATGTAAACCTCACATTGGTTTATGAAGCATAATAATCAAAAGCTTTTTGGACCATATCGTTCTCTACAATCACATCAACTTTACACTTGCCAATAGATTCAAGTAGAGCATATTTAATATCTCCATGTGAATTCTTTTTATCATACTTCAAAAGCTCAATTATTGAGCTTTTGTCATTTTCAGCAAACTCAACTGACCCATAGAGATCTATAAATACTTTTTTGATTTGACATAATTCTTCATCAGTCAATCCGCAAGTTTTTGTAGATAAGTAAGCTTCCATAACCATTCCTGCTGCAATCGCTTCCCCATGAAGTAGCGTTGTTTTAGTTTCACTTTCCAGACAATAGGACTCAATAGCATGGCCTAAAGTATGACCAAAATTTAATTGTTTTCGTTCCCCCTGTTCATTTGGGTCTCTTTTTACAACTTCATTTTTTATGACAACAGATTCATGAATTAATTTCTCTAAATCACTTATTTTTAGCTCTGATAAATGACTAAGACGTTTCCAGTAATTAGCATCTTTAATTAAGCCGTGTTTGAGCATTTCTGCCATCCCAGATCTCATTTCTGATTTTGACAATGTTTTTAAAAATGACGTGTCAATTAATACCATTTCAGAGAAATTAATAATGCCTACTTGATTTTTAAGACTTCCCAAGTCAACACCTGTTTTGCCCCCCACTGAAGCATCCACCATGGCAAGTAAACTTGTAGGAACATTAATAAAACTAATACCGCGTTTAAAAGCGGATGCTACAAAGCCCCCTAAGTCGGTAACAACACCACCTCCAAGGTTTATTAACAATGATTTACGATCGGCTTCTAATTCCGAAAGGGCATGCCACACTTGAGTGCAAGTATCGAGGTTTTTATGTAATTCACCGGCTTCCATTTCGATGATTTCAAATTCTGAGGAATAACTAATATTAGACATGAACTCAGCAAGGCAGTAGTTATGGGTATTAGTATCTACTAAAATAAATATTTTACTGAAATTAGAATGTTCTAAAAACGAATTTAGCTCTACATAGCAGTGTTCATTAAAGTGAATGGAGTAGCCTCCAGATTCAATAGATTTCATAGTTGTTTATGTCATAATTTAAGACTGTGAAATTAAGTAGAAATTTACAAATAATGTAATTAGTATTAAATATATTTGTCTTGGTTTAATTATCTATTTATGAGTATTGATTTTAATAATACTAAAGTTGCATTTCATCTAAAGTCAGATTCTGACCTGGAGCGTGCCTATTTTTTATTTAAAATGATTTCCATAGAACCCCTAGTAAGAATAGGAACAGCCGCTACCAATTTTGCATTAAAAGCACATCTTCCTGTTGAAGGTTTGATTAGGTCTACTGTGTTTGATCATTTCTGTGGAGGAGTTAGTGAGTTTGATTGCATTCCTAAAATCAATGAAATGCACAAAAGCCATGTGTATAGCGTCTTAGATTATTCGGTAGAAGGAAAAGAAGATGAGGCTCAATTTGACTTGGCACTTCAAAAAACATTAGAATTAATTTTATTCTCCAAAAATAATGACGCCATGCCAATCGCGGTTTTTAAACCTACGGGCTTTGGGCGCTTTAAAATTTATCAAAAAGTAAGTGAAAAAATAGCTTTGTCTCCATCTGAATCAGAGGAATGGTCACGAATCAAGGAACGTTTTAATTTAGTTTGTGCTTCAGGAAAATTAAATAATATTAAAATTCTTATTGATGCTGAAGAAAGTTGGATCCAAAAAGCTGTTGATGATTTGATCTTAGAAATGATGCAGCTCTACAACAAAGAATCTGTTATTGTATACAACACGCTTCAAGCGTATCGTTGGGATCGTCTCGACTATTTAAAACAAATTCATTTGACTTCTAAAAAGTTAAACTTCAAGCTGGGTTTCAAAGTGGTTCGAGGGGCTTACATGGAAAAGGAACGTTTGAGAGCTTCTGAGTTAAGATATAAATCTCCTATCTGTGAAACGAAAGACATAACAGACGCCCTGTTTAATGATACCATAAAATTTATCTTAGAAAATTTAAATCAAATACATCCTTTTATTGGGACTCATAATGAGGAAAGTACTTCCATGGCTGTTCATTTAATGCAAGCAGCTAAGATTTCCAATAATGATACTAGGGTGTGGTTTGGCCAGCTTTATGGCATGAGTGATCACATCAGCTATAACTTAGCAGCAAAAGGCTACAACGTGGCTAAATACGTGCCATTTGGACCTGTTAAAGACGTAATGCCATACTTGATAAGGCGTGCGGAAGAGAATACTTCAGTTGCTGGACAAACTTCAAGAGAATTGTCACTTATTAAAAAAGAAAGAAAACGTCGTAAAATCTAAAGAACAATAAGTGTCTTTATACGCGCTATCGTTGTGCAGTTTTCTACAATCAGATCATATTTTTCACCTTCTACATAATACGTTCTACAAGGAACTGATTTAGTGTCACTCTTACTAAAATTGATGTCTGCATTTTTAAATATAGAATGTAACGTTAGTGTATCGATTACTTTAGAATTCAACTGCTCTTGAACCGATTCTGAATAGAGTGGTTTTTTTGTTTGAATGTTTTTTAAAACTCGGGCATCGGGGCCGTAGGAACAACTAGTCCTTTTTCCACTTAAGAAAAACATTAAAAATACCAAGCCTATAGAAAAGCCTCCCATGTAGAAGCCAAAACGATGAACAATTTTCATGTGCTAATTTTAAAAGATTAAAAGATTGGCATCCCTACAGTCTAAATCAAACCACTCGGCTATGGATTTATTCGTTAAAATGCCGTGGTAAAAGTACAATCCATTTTTCAATCCTTTGTCAAATCTTAAAGAATTCTCAATCCCACCATCTTCAGCGATTTTTAAAAGGTAAGGCGTGAAGATATTACTAATTGATACTGAGGAGGTTCGAGCGTATCTAGAAGGGATGTTAGGGACACAGTAATGTATGACATCATGCTTTATAAAAGTTGGGTTATTATGAGACGTCACTTCGCTAGTCTCAAAGCAGCCGCCCATATCAATACTAACGTCAATAATAACGGCGCCAGACTTCATTTGCTCTACAAGTGTTTCATCTACCAAAATAGGGGCCCTATTAGTTCCTTTTGCTGCTCCAATGGCAACATCACAACGCATTAATGCCTTTTGAAGGTTTTTAGGTTGCATTGTAGAGGTGTATATCGTTCGCCCTAAATTTGACTGTAAGTTACGTAGTTTAGTTATAGAGTTATCAAAAACACGAATATTAGCGCCTAAGCCTAGAGCAGATCGTGCTGCAAATTCTCCAACAGTTCCTGCGCCAATAATGACAACTTCAGTAGGAGGGACTCCACTTATGTTTCCAAACAGAAGTCCATTTCCTTCATTTGTAATAGACATGATTTCTGAGGCAATTAGAATAGAAGCTGATCCCGCAATTTCGCTTAATTGTCGAACGGCAGGAAACGCGCCATCTTGATCTTTAATGAATTCAAATCCTAAAGCTGTTATTCGTTTTTCAGAAAGCTTTTGGAAGTAATCTTTATGCTGCATTTTTATTTGAATTGCCGAAATTAGAAGTGCTTTTGGACTTAATAGGTCAATCTCTTCTAATGTTGGTGGTTCAACTTTAAGTATAATTGGACAGCCAAAGACTTTGGCTCTGTCTTGAGTTATTTCGGCCCCAGCTTCACTATATTCATGATCATTAAAACTTGCATTATCTCCAGCCCCGGACTCAATGAGAACACGGTTGCCATTACTAGTTAGTGCAGAGACTGCATCTGGAGTAAGACAAACCCTTTTTTCTTGAAAAGAGTTTTCTTTGGGGATCCCAATAAACAAGGCTCCTTTTTCTTTTGAAATCTCTAAAGTCTCTTCTTTTGGAAGTAATTGTTCTCTGGTAAAAGGTGAAATTGGTTGGTCCATAGACTGTTATTAAAGTAACTAATTTACAATTATTTTTTTGACCATCCTGCAGAAAGTTTTTTTTCCGATATTTCAAGAAGTCTCCCGTCATCTTCAGCAATTGATAAGCTTACGATAGATACATACTCAGGAAGTAAGTCCTTGATTTTGTCAGGCCATTCAATAAAATTCCAATGTTCAGACCCAAAATAATCCTCAATCCCCATATCTAAGGCTTCGTATTGATCATTGATCCTGTAAAAATCAAAATGATAAACAACATCATTAGTTACTTCATATTCATTGACAATTGAAAACGTTGGGCTGGAGGTTTTACTAGTGCCTCCAAGTTCTTTAACGAGTGCGCTTATTAAGGTTGTTTTACCACTCCCCATTTCTCCGTAAAACAGAACGTTTTTTGATTTAACTTGACTTAGAATTGCCTTAGCAGTGCTCGATAAGTCTTTAATTTTGTAGTGAATGCTGCTGCTCATTTACCTTGGATTTAATATAACGAAAGGGATGATAACTTCTTCCAATGAAATGCCTCCGTGTTGGTAGGTGTTTCTAAAATAACTAACATAGTGATTGTAATTATTAGGATACGCAAAAAAGAAGTTGTCCTTTGCAAAAATAAATGAACTATTCATGGCTGAGGATGGAAGGTATATTGATTTTGGATCTTTTACTGCCAAAACATCTTTTTGCTCATAAGACAAGCTTCGCCCTGTTTTGTATCTAAGGTTAAGGCTAGTGTCTTTATTTCCAATTACTTTAGAAGGGTTTTTTACATTGATAGTCCCATGGTCCGTAGTAATAATTAGTTTAAAATTAAGCTCTTTTGCTTGTTTAATTATTTCTAATAATGGAGAATTTTCAAACCAGCTCTTGGTAAGCGACCGGTAGCCTTTGTCATTGGAAGCAAGTTCTTTAAGGACCTCCATTTCAGTTTTAGCGTGAGATAACATATCCACAAAGTTATATACCACAACCGTTAAGTCGTTTGAGGCTTTACTCTTAAATGATTCTGCTAGTTTTTGCCCTGCTTTTAAGTTGGTGATTTTAAAGTATTCATGCTTTAAGTCAGATAAACCGAGACGCTTTAATTGAGCTTCTAGAAAGTGAGCTTCATATAAATTTTTTCCGCCTTCATCAGTATCATTTCTCCAATACTGCGGATATAATTTTTCCATCTCACTGGGCATTAACCCAGAAAATATAGCATTACGGGCATATTGGGTCGCTGTTGGAAGAATGCTAAAGTACAGACTGTCTTCTTGAGTTTTGTAGTAGGTGTTTATACTAGGTTCAAGCGCTTTCCATTGGTCGTATCTTAAGTTGTCAATAACCACGAGCAGCGTCGGTTGAGTTGTATTAAGCGTGCCTGCTATTTTTTCTTTGAATAATGTATGAGACATAACAGGGGCTTGGTAATCTTCAAACCAGCCTTGGTAGAATTTTTCTATGAACCGTCCAAATTGCAGATTTGCTTCCGATTTTTGAGCTTCTAGAATTTCACTCATAGTAGGGTTGTTTGAGTTTTCTAACTCTAACTCCCAAAAAACAAGCTTTTTATATAATTGTTCCCATTCTTCAAAGGAGGTGATTTCATTAAGTTCCATTGATATTTTACGAAACTCTTGTAAATAATTAGAAGATGTTTTTTCAGAAATTAAGCGATTATGATCCAAATTCTTTTTAAGAGATAATAGAATTTGATGCGGGTTTACAGGTTTAATTAAGTAGTCAGCGATTTTATTTCCAATTGCATCTTCCATTATGTATTCCTCTTCACTTTTGGTAATCATAACAACGGGAAGGGTTGATTTTATTTCTTTAAGAGCAGAAAGCGTTTCCAAACCTGAAAGGCCAGGCATGTTTTCATCTAAAAAAACAATGTCGAAATCACTTTCATTTATTTGGTTAATAGCTTCCGTTCCGCTTTTACAAGTTGTAACTACATAATTTTTCTTTTCTAAAAATAGAATGTGAGGTTTTAAAAACTCTATTTCGTCATCAACCCATAAAATATTTATATTCCCCATGTATTATCTTTTTAGTTAAGAATAGAAGTCCTTTGATTTTAGTATTTTTACAAAGTAAAACTTTTAAAGGAAGTTTCAAGTGTAAATTTAATACTATAAAGTTTGAATACGAACAACAAGCTTAAAATATTTAACGATCCAATTTACGGATTTATTACAATCCCAAACACATTAATTTTTGATTTAATTGCACATAGATATTTTCAGCGATTAAGACGAATCTCACAGATGGGGCTTTCATATTTAGTTTATCCAGGAGCACACCACACAAGATTTCACCATGCGTTAGGTTGCCTGCATTTAATGCAAAATGCCGTTAGAATATTGAGATTTAAAAAAGTGGAAATCTCTAATTTGGAAGAAAATGGGTTATATATAGCTATTTTACTTCACGATATTGGCCACGGACCTTTTAGTCATGCGATGGAGCATAGTATTGTTGAAAACATAAGTCATGAAGCGATTTCACTAAAGTTTATGGAAGCGCTTAATATTGAGTTTGAGGGAGAATTAGATACTGCTATTTCCATGTTTAAAGGGGAGTATCCTCGAAAGTTTTTTGGACAACTTATTTCAGGCCAACTAGACATAGATCGATCAGATTACCTCAAAAGAGATAGTTTTTACACAGGGGTTTCTGAAGGAAATATAAATAGCGAGCGCCTAATCTCAATGATGAATGTTATTGAAGATGAATTGGTTATTGAAGAAAAAGGAATTTATTCTGTCGAGAAGTTTTTAATGGCAAGACGTTTAATGTATTGGCAAGTCTATCTTCATAAAACAAGCTTGGTTGCTGAGCAGATGATCCTGCGTGTTTTAAAACGTGCCAAGGAGTTAACATTGATAAATGTAAAACTCGAGGCAAGTTCTGCTCTTAGCTTTTTCATGAACAATTCTTGCGATATTACTAATTTTAGCACAACATCTTTAGATCAGTTTTCATTACTAGATGATTATGATGTGATGTCAGCACTCAAATCTTGGCAGTTTCACAACGATTTTGTTTTAAGTAACCTTTCTAAAATGATTTTAAATAGGACGTTGTTAAAAATAAAATTTAAAAACAATCCTGTCTCGGATTCCAAAGTGGAAACAATGACACAGCAGATGGTGAAAATTCACAAGTTAAGTTCTAAGGAGGCGTCTTATTTTGTATTTAGCGGGTCTGTATCTAACTTAGCTTACGACCAAAAACAGGGAGGGCTAAAAATTCTGTACAAAAATGGAAAGGTCAAAGAGGTAATTAGTGCTTCTGATCATCTTTCACTAAAAGTGTTATCTAAAACGGTTACAAAGCATTATATATGCTTTCCAAAGGATATTCTTTGATAATTTTTTTTATTTTTGCAACAATGAAATTTACAGCCAGTCAAATAGCAGAAGTATTAAATGGAGAAGTTGTGGGGGATCCAACCATTGAAGTCCATACACTTTCTAAAATTGAAGAAGGCGCTTTAGGAGCACTTACCTTTTTAGCAAATCCTAAATACACCTCTCACATATACACAACGAAGGCCTCAATTGTTATTGTTAATAATGATTTTGTTCCTGAAAGCAAATTAGACTTAACGCTTGTGAAGGTTGAAAATGCTTATTCTGCATTTACCACACTTTTAGAATATTATAATTTATCAAAAAACAATAAAGTAGGAATTGAATCGCCACTATTTATATCTAAATCCGCTTCCTATGGAAAAGACGTATATATCGGAGCATTCTCTCATATTGGTGAGCATGTTGTAATTGAAGATAATGTTAAAATATACCCTAATACTTATATTGGAGACAATGTCACTATAGGGTCTAATACAATCCTTTTTTCAGGGGTTAAAGTTTATTTCGATTGTGTCATTGGCGCAAATTGTTATGTGAACTCAGGAGCAGTTATTGGAGCCGATGGATTTGGATTTTCACCAGATGAAAATGGTATTTATAAAAAAATCCCTCAAATTGGTAATGTCATTTTAGAAGATTGTGTCGACATTGGCGCCGCGACCACTATTGACAGAGCGACATTAGGTTCTACAGTCATCAAAAAAGGAGTGAAGCTTGATAATCAGGTGCAAGTGGCACACAATGTAGTCATTGGCGAAAACACAGTGATCGCTGCACAAACTGGAATTGCTGGATCCACCAAAATTGGCGCTAATTGTCAAATTGGTGGACAAGTAGGTATAGCAGGGCACATCTCTATAGGAGATAACGTTCGAATCGTAGGCCAATCTGGAGTGACTAAAAGTATTAAATCAAATCAAACGATTAATGGAACTCCTGCTTTTAATAATGCGGACTTTAATAAGTCATATGTGCACTTTAAAAACCTTCCAAAAATAATAAAAGAATTTAATTCATTAGAAAACACAGTTAAACATGATCTATAAAACTGAAGTTAAACAGACAACGATTGGTAAAAAAGTTTCTTTAACAGGAGTAGGTCTTCATACAGGCATGGAAGTTGAAATCAACTTTTTACCGGCAGAAATTAACGATGGTTATAAATTCCGTAGAATTGATTTGGAAGGACTTCCTATGATTAATGCGGATGCCAATTTAGTCACAAACACCCAAAGAGGCACTTGTTTAGAAAAGAATGGTGTTACAATACAAACATGTGAACATGTATTGGCTGCATTAGTAGGTCTAGAAATTGATAATGTTATTATTGAACTTAGTACTTCAGAGCCTCCAATAATGGACGGCTCTTCAAAGTATTTCATCGAAGCTTTAGAATCTGCTGGTGTTGAAGAACTAGAGGCTTTTAGAGACGTTTTTGTTGTCAAGGATGTGATTTCTTATATTGATGAAGAAACTGGAAGTGAAATCACTATTATTCCTTCAGATGAATACCAAGTTACTACAATGGTAGATTTTGGAACCAAGGTTTTAGGAACTCAAAATGCAACCTTACAACACTTATCAGATTTTAAGAAAGATATTTCTGACTCTCGAACTTTTAGTTTTTTACATGAACTTGAAATGCTTCTTGAAAGCGGTTTAATAAAGGGGGGGGATTTAAACAACGCTATTGTTTACGTAGATAAGCCTCTTTCGGAAGAAACAATGGAACGTTTAAAAAAAGCATTTAATAAAGACTCTATTTCTGTTACATCAAATGGAATTTTAGACAATCTTACATTGCACTATCCAAATGAGGCCGCTCGACACAAATTATTAGATGTCATTGGAGACCTTGCCTTAATAGGAACACGTATTCAAGGAAAGGTTATAGCGAACAAACCAGGGCACTTTGTAAACACACAATTTGCTAAAAAATTATCCAAGATTATTAAATTGGAACGTCGTAATAACGTGCCAAATATAGATTTGAATCAAACGCCAGTAATGGATGTTAATGCAATTATGGATATGCTACCGCATCGTCCTCCATTTTTGTTTGTAGATAAGGTTTATGAATTATCGCCTAATCATGTTATCGGCTGTAAAAATGTAACGATGAATGAAACATTTTTTCAAGGGCATTTTCCAGGGGCTCCAGTAATGCCTGGCGTACTTATTGTAGAGGCTATGGCGCAAACTGGAGGAATCCTTGTTTTAAATACGGTCCCTGATCCAGAAAATTACCTTACCTTTTTCATGAAAATGGATAAAGTAAAGTTTAAACAAAAAGTGGTTCCTGGAGATACATTAATCTTCAGTTGCTCTTTAATTACTCCAATAAGAAGAGGGATTTGTCATATGCAAGGTTATGCTTATGCGAATGGTAAACTATGCGCAGAAGCCGAATTAATGGCTCAGATATCTAAAGTTAAATAAATTATTTAAAATAATTACATAATGAATCAACCATTAGCTTACGTTCATCCCGGTGCAAAAATCGCCAAAAATGTGGTCATCGAACCTTTCACAACTATAAACAATAATGTTATCATTGGAGAAGGGACGTGGATCGGATCAAATGTGACAATAATGGAAGGAGCTCGAATTGGTAAAAATTGCAGTATTTTTCCTGGTTCAGTAATTTCTGCAATGCCGCAAGATTTAAAATACGATGATGAAGACACAACGGTTGTAATTGGAAACAATGTAACAATTAGAGAGTGTGTTACGATCAACCGTGGAACTACCGATAAAATGAAAACAGTAATTGGTGATAATTGTCTAATTATGGCTTACTGTCACATTGCGCATGACTGTACAGTTGGAAAAAATTGTATTTTTTCAAACAACAGTACATTAGCAGGACATACAACGGTTGGAGATTATGTGATACTAGCCGGTATGGCTGCGGTACATCAGTTTTGTTCAATTGGAAATCATTCATTTGTAACTGGGGGTTCTCTAGTTAGAAAAGATGTCCCCCCTTATGTCAAAGCAGCTCGAGAACCTTTATCTTATGTTGGAATTAATTCTGTTGGATTGAGAAGAAGAGGGTTTAGCTCTGAGAAAATCAAAGAAATTCAAAATATTTATAGACTTCTTTATCAAAAAAACTATAACAATACACAGGCGTCAGAGATTATTGAAGCTGAAATGGAAGCCACTCCAGAGCGAGATGAAATTTTACAATTCATCAAGAATTCGCATCGTGGAATTATGAAAGGATATTTTAAATCAAATTAATCAAATTATGGCAAGTACATCAGATATTAGAAATGGGTTGTGTATAAAATATAACCACGATATATTTAAAGTTATTGAATTCTTACATGTGAAGCCTGGTAAAGGCCCAGCTTTTGTTAGAACAAAAATGAAAAGTGTCACTAACGGAAAAGTTATTGACAATACCTTTTCAGCAGGACATAAAATTGAAGAAGTAAGAGTCGAAACACATAAATTTCAATATTTATATAATGATGGAGATACGTTTCATTTTATGAACACTGCAGATTATTCTCAAATTGAATTACAAAAAGCAGTTTTAGACAGTCCCGATTTAATGAAAGAGGGTGAAGTTGTGACACTGCTAATGAATTCTGAAGATAACTCACCGCTTTCAGTAGACTTACCTGCAAGTGTGGTTTTGGAAGTAACATCCACAGAACCAGGGATTAAAGGGAATACAGCAACGAATGCCACTAAACCTGCAACTGTTGAGACTGGAGCGACTGTGATGGTCCCTTTATTTATCAATGAAGGCGATAAAATTAAAGTAGAAACCGCAAAAGGAACTTATAAAGAACGTATAAAAGCATAGTATGAAATTTCCACAATCGCATGCATTGAAAGACATTGCATCACTTATAGGTTGTGATTATATAGGAGACCCTTTATTTGAAGTTTCGGGAATGAACGAAATACATGTTGTATCCGCTGGGGATATTGTATTTGTTGACCATCCAAAATATTATGACAAAGCACTAAATTCAAAAGCAACCGTTATATTAATAAATAAAACGGTTCCATGTCCTGAAGGGAAAGCGTTATTAATTTCTGACGATCCTTTTAGAGACTTTAATATGCTTACCACACATTTCAAACCTTTCCAACCCTCAGATCAAGCGATTTCAGAATCTTCAATTGTTGGTGAAGGAACAATTATACAACCCAATTGTTTTATAGGTAACCATGTAGAAATAGGGAAAAACTCGATTATACATGCCAATGTGAGTATTTTTGATGATACGATCATCGGAGACAATGTGATTATTCAATCAGGGACTGTTCTTGGTGGTAATGCCTTTTATTACAAAAAGAGACCTGAAGGCTACGATCAATTAAAATCGAGTGGAAGGGTTGTCATTAAAAACAATGTTCATATTGGAGCTTCTTGTACAATTGATCGCGGGGTCACAGGAGATACAACAATTGGAACGGGTACCAAATTAGACAACCTTATTCAAGTTGGTCACGACACATTAATTGGTGCGAATTGTTTGATTGCTTCTCAGAGTGGAATCGCTGGGTGTTGTATTATTGAAGACGATGTAACCATATGGGGACAAGTGGGAACAAACAGTGGAATAACCATAGGATCCAAAGCAGTTATATTAGGTCAAACGGGGGTTACCAAATCAGTAGAAGGCGGTAAAACATATTTTGGAACTCCTATTGAGGAGTCTAGATCTAAATTAAAAGAACTCGCATTACTTCGAAAACTGCCTGAGATAATTAAAGACTTGAAAGAAAAATAGACTGATATAAATTTAAACCTTAAATCCTTTAAGATTTGCATTCAAAAAATTACATTTGTTGCATTAATTTTAATATTATAAAATCAAAATCAAATGAGTGTTTTAGTAAATAAAGATTCAAAAATAATTGTTCAAGGGTTCACAGGAAGTGAAGGTACATTTCACGCCTCTCAAATGATTGAGTATGGCACAAATGTAGTTGGAGGCGTAACTCCAGGAAAAGGTGGACAAACTCATTTAGAAAAACCCGTATTTAACACTGTTAAAGAAGCCGTAGAACAAGTCGCTGCAAACACAACTATTATTTTTGTGCCACCAGCTTTTGCTGCGGATGCAATAATGGAAGCTGCCGATGCAGGCATCGAGGTGATTATAACTATTACGGAAGGAATACCAGTGGCGGATATGATTATTGCTTCAGACTATATAAAAGGTAAAGCCTGTCGTCTAGTTGGACCTAATTGTCCAGGTGTTATTACTCCAGGGGAAGCCAAGGTTGGTATCATGCCAGGATTTGTATTTAAGAAAGGGACTGTTGGTATCGTTTCTAAGTCTGGAACTCTAACGTATGAAGCTGCTGATCAAGTGGTAAAACAAGGTTTAGGAATTACCACAGCTATCGGGATTGGTGGAGATCCTATCATAGGAACAACAACTAAAGAAGCTGTTGAATTACTAATCAATGACCCTGAAACAGAATGTGTCGTAATGATTGGAGAAATTGGCGGGCAACTTGAAGGAGATGCTGCCAAATGGTATAAAAGTAGCGGAAGTAATAAACCAGTAGTTGGATTTATCGCAGGTGAAACTGCCCCAGCTGGGCGTACAATGGGTCATGCTGGAGCCATTGTTGGTGGAAGTGATGATACTGCTCAAGCTAAAAAGCAAATTATGAGAGAATGTGGGATACATGTGGTTGAATCGCCTGCTGAAATAGGTAAAAAAGTTGCTGAAGTCCTTTCAAAATAATTTTTTTTAGTAAATTGTTGATCTATTCACAACAACACTTAACTTATAAATCGTTAGTTTTTAATAGACTAGCGATTTTTTTTAACCCAAACTTAAATTATGAAACATTTAAAATTTTATTCTTTTGCACTAATTGCAATCCTTTGCAGTTGTAACACTAGTAATGACACACACAGTAATGGGTTTAATCCCGAAATCAAAACGGATGCGAATGGTTTTGCTTATGAAGCAATTACAAATGACCCTACAGGGCTTCGTTTATACACTTTAGAGAATGGATTAACCGTCTATTTAAGTAAAAATTCGGAAGAACCTAAAATACAGACTTATATAGCTGTCAGAGCGGGTTCAAATTATGATCCAAAAGAATCTACAGGACTAGCTCATTACCTTGAGCATATGGTCTTTAAGGGAACCTCAAAAATTGGAACTATTGATTGGGAGAAAGAAAAAGTATATTTAGATCAAATTTCAAGTTTATATGAAGCACATAGAGCCGAAACTGATCCTGAAAAAAAGTTGGCGCTTTATAAAAAAATTGATACTGTCTCTTTAGAGGCTTCAAGTTACTCTGTAGCTAATGAGTACGACAAAATGACAAGCTCCTTAGGGGCTACAGGAACTAATGCCCATACATGGTTTGAGGAAACAGTATATCAAAATAAAATCCCGACTAATGAATTAAGTAAATGGCTTACATTAGAAGAAGAGCGTTTTAGTGAATTAGTATTACGTTTATTTCATACAGAATTAGAAGCGGTATTTGAAGAGTTTAATAGAGGACAAGACAACGACGGAAGAAAAGGCTATGCAGCGATGTTAGAAGGCTTGTTTCCAACGCATCCTTATGGCCAACAAAAAACAATTGGTACTGCTCAACATTTAAAAAATCCCTCTTTAATTGATATTAATAATTATTTTGAAAAATATTACGTCCCTAATAATATGGCGATGGTATTAGTTGGTGATTTTGATTTTGAAGAAACAATTCAAGAGGTAAATAAAACATTTGGAAATTTAGAGAGAAAAGAAGTGAATCATCCAGTGCTACCTTTAGAAGAAAAAATCACATCTGTGATTACTAAAGAGGTTTTTGGCCCTACGGCTGAAAGTGTAAACTTAGCCTTTCGATCAGAGGGCATTAGCACAAAAGAAGAAAAGTTTGTAACACTTTGTGATATGATACTTGCAAATGGTTCTGCCGGATTAATCGACCTTAATCTGAATCAAAAACAATTAGTTCAAAGAGCAGGCTGTTCTCCTACATTTTTAAATGACTATGGGTACCATAGTTTTTACGGGAGTCCAAAAGAAGGGCAATCTCTAGACGAGGTTAAACGATTAATATTAGATCAAATTGATTTACTAAAAAAAGGAGAATTTGATGAATGGATGATTGAAGCAGTTGTAAATGATATGAAAAAGTCACAACTACAACAATTTGAAAATAGTACAGATTTAGCTTCGGCCTATTATGATGCATTTATTCACCATGTAAAATGGAGTGATAAAATCCAGTTTATAGGCGATTTAAATGCTATTTCTAAACAAGAGTTGATTGATTTTGCAAATGAGTTTTATCAAGACAATTACGTCGTGACTTACAAGCGTAAGGGAGTCGATAATGGTATTGTAAAAGTATCCAACCCTGGGATTACACCTATAAATCTTAACAGAAACCAATCATCTGATTATATGGCTGAATTCAATGCGATTGAGTCAAAACCACTTGAGCCACTTTACGTAGATTATGACTCTGCTATAAATAAAACAACAACAGCCAACGGGCTTTCACTTTCTTATATAGAAAATGAAAGTAATGACTTATTTGATTTAAATATCATTTTTGATATGGGTAGCGATAGCGATAAAAAACTTGGATTAGCTGTTGGATACTTGGATTATTTAGGGACAGACACTTATTCAGCTGAAGCATTAAGAAAAGAATTTTACAAATTAGGAATTGATTATTACGTAAGCGCACAAGCCGAACAAACCTATGTAGGTATAAGTGGTCTTAAAGAGAATTTACCTAAAGGACTAGAGTTGCTTGAGCACCTATGGAATCATGCAGTTGCTGATCAAGACTCATACAATGACTACGTTGCAGCCATTGCAAAAGAGAGGCAAGATAACAAAACAAGTAAGGGACGTATTTTACAGTCAGGATTATTGAACTATGCCATTTATGGAGAAAATTCTAGGCTGCGTAATATTATCCCTGTTAGTGAGTTAACGACTGTTGATCCACTGGAGTTAGTTGAGATCGTTAAACAGTTAAAAAACTACAAACAGCGTTTGTTTTATTACGGAAAAGACGTTAAAAATGCTATCACTGCCGTCAATGACTTTCATTCTACGCCAAGTGAATTAATTGAATATCCCGTACCCGCGACTTATATTGAAAAGGAAACGGGAGGCAATGTCTATTATGTAGATTATGATATGGTTCAGTCTGAAATGATGTTTGTTGCAAAAGGCGCTCCCTTTAAAGCTGAAAATATGGCTGTTTCAGTTTTATTTAACACTTACTTTGGTGGGGGTTTATCGTCTATAATTTTTCAGGAAATACGAGAATCTAAGTCGTTAGCCTATTCAGCATGGTCAAATTATTCAACTGCCAGTAAAAAGGAGAATTCAAACTATGTCATGGCTTATATAGGAACCCAAGCAAATAAGATGCCTGAAGCTGTAGAAGCGATGATGGATTTAATGAATAATATGCCAGAAGCCGAAGAACAATTCAACGCCGCAAAAGAAGCAACTTTAAAACAACTCGCGTCACAACGAATTACCAAATCTAATATATTTTGGAATTATGAAAGACTTCAAAAAATTGGGATAGATACAGACAATCGTGAAGCAATGTATAATGCAATTAAGAATATGAAAATGGTTGACTTGCGTAACTTTTTCAATGAAAATATTAAAGGAGAAAACTATAATGTGATGGTAATCGGAAATGAAAAGGATATAGATTTTACAGCATTAAATACGCTAGGTAAAGTTCAAAAAATGGATATTGATTATTTATTTAACTATGAAAAACCTGTAGAAGTAAAGTTATAGGAGTGCCTTTATATACACACTCTATTTATTAAACACCTCATAATATAAACTTTGTGAGGTGTTTTTATTTATAATCTCAATGTGAATCCATTTTACTATCTTTGAAAATATCAATTATTACACATTATATTTATGAAACTATTAGAAGGAAAAACTGCAATTATTACGGGTGCAAGTCGAGGTATTGGAAAAGGAATTGCAACTGTTTTCGCTCAGCAAGGTGCCAACGTCGCATTTACCTATAGTGCCTCTATAGAAGCTGCAAAAGCTCTAGAAGCAGAACTTCAAGTACATGGAACTATTGTAAAAGGATACAAAAGTAACGCCGCTAATTTTAATGATTCTCAAAAACTAGCAGAAGACGTTCTTGCTGATTTTGGAAATATTGATATTTTAGTTAATAATGCAGGGATCACAAAAGACAACTTACTCATGCGAATGGGTGAAGCTGATTTTGACAAAGTGATTGAAGTAAACCTAAAGTCTGTTTTTAATATGACCAAAGCGGTTCAGCGTACCATGTTAAAACAACGGAAAGGATCTATAATTAACATGAGTTCGGTCGTAGGAGTAAAGGGGAATGCAGGTCAAACCAATTACGCAGCCTCTAAAGCTGGTATTATTGGATTTTCTAAATCTGTAGCTTTAGAACTAGGTTCAAGAAACATTAGAAGTAATGTAATTGCTCCTGGATTTATAGAGACAGAAATGACTGCAAAATTAGATGAAGCAACGGTTGCTGGATGGCGGGCAGGTATCCCACTAAAACGTGGTGGTTCACCTGAAGATATAGCAAATGCATGTGTGTTTCTAGCGAGCGATCTTTCTAGTTATATTACTGGACAAACTATAAATGTCGATGGAGGCATGCTTACTTAATAGCTTAATAAGCAACTGCTTTTAATAACTGCATTTATGATAACGAATCAAACGATATTATATATTATAGGATCTGGAATTTTAGCGCTCTTTGTAGCGCTTTTTCAGTATATATATAAATCGAAATGGACTCGTATTAATTGGTGTTTAGCGACCCTAAGGTTTATTACACTATTTTCATTAATGCTACTAATTATCAATCCTAAATTTGATAAAAACACAATTACTAACCATAAGCCAACGCTTGTAGTCGCTATTGATAACTCACAGTCCATCAAGTACTTGAGCAAAGACAGCCTCTCTCGTGTTTTGGTTAATACTTTATTAAGAAACCCAGAGTTGTCTGTAAAGTTTGATGTTAAAACCTATAGTTTTGGCCAGCAGTTAAATCAAAGTCAATCGCTTAATTATGATGAGAAACAAACAAACATAACAAAAGCGGTTCAGAATATTGAGTCTATTTATGAGTCACAAATAGCCCCTATTATATTAATTTCAGATGGCAATCAAACAATTGGCACCAAATACGGCTACGCATCAAAATCGTTTAAACAAGCTGTATTTCCTCTTATCCTAGGAGACAGTATATTTAATACAGATTTGAAAATTCAGCAAATAAATGTCAATAAGTACGCTTATTTAAATAATAAATTTCCTGTTGAGATCTTTTGCTCATACTCAGGAAATAAGACTCTATCAACTGAGCTGATAATTACGTCTAGAAATCAAACAATTCATAAAGAACGTCTGGAGTTTTCACCCGAAATCAATTCAATAACAATTACCCCATTAATTAAAACAACGAAAGTTGGTCAACAAGCCTACCAGCTGTACTTAAAACCAATTGAAAATGAGAAAAATAAAGTAAATAACCTTAAGTATATCTCAGTAGAAACTATTGATGAGTTTAGTAAAGTGGCTCTAATATCCACGATATCCCATCCTGACATAGGGGCTTTGAAAACGTCTATTGAAACAAACAAACAACGACTTGTAGAGGTCTTAAGACCAGAGGAATTTATAGCCACTAATGAATCCTATGGACTGGTTGTTTTGTACCAACCAAATACTGAATTTAAAGAAGTGTTTGAGCGAACCAAAAAAATGAAAAACAATACATTTATTATTGGTGGAGTATCTACAGAATGGAATTTTTTAAATGAAATTCAGTCGGACTTTAATCAAGAAATTACAGGACAAAATGAGTCGTTTCAGGGGAAAACAAATCTTGATTTTATAAATTTCAATATGAGTGATTATTCTTTTTTATCTCATCCACCGCTCGCTACAGAATTTGGACAAGTTTCTATTAACACACAGTACGAAACACTGTTGTATAAATCTATTAATGGCATTCCAACAACTGAACCATTGTGGATTACCTATGAAAATAATACATCAAGAAACTCCGTTTTATTAGCTGAAAATCTATGGAAATGGCGAATGTATTCATTTCAAGAAAACTTTAATTTTGTAACATTTGACTCATTCATAGCAAAAGTAATTCAATACCTAGACGTTAAAAACCAAGACAATCGTTTAATTGTTGATTATCAAACTATTTACGATGGGAGACAGGAGTTAGAGATTTCAGCCCAGTATTTCAATAAAAATTATGAATTAGATTCAAATGCCGACATTGTCGTCACCTTTAAAAATAAAAAAACGGGGGCAGAGTTTGAATTCCTAATGATTACAGATTCATATTTTTTCAAACTAGACCTTAGCGTCTTAGATGCAGGGGCTTATTCATTTGAGGTCAAAGTTAACAATGGGGAACATCGTAAAAAAGGTAATATTGAAATTTTAGAATTTAATATCGAACAACAGTTTTTAAATGCAGATGTTGGTCAACTCAAACAATTATCAACAAACACAGACACTACAATTTATTTTGATAATCAAATTAACCAACTAATTGAGCAACTGATATCTGAAAAACGCTTTTATAGTGTTCAGAAAATCACTAAAAAATCAGTATCTTTGTTAGATATTACATTCTTGTTGTTATTATTGTTCACAAGCTTAACATCCGAATGGTTAATTAGAAAGTATAACGGATTAATATAATAATTTAAATAAAAACAAATGCAAAATTTACCTAAAATCGGACTCCCAATTATCATTATAGTTGGTGTGCTTTTTCTATTAATTTCTAAAACAGCTGTAACAATAGGCCCCGGAGAAGGTGGTGTCTTATTTGAGCGTTTTGGAGATGGTATTGTGACTGACAAAACCTACGCAGAAGGTTTTCAAATTGTAGCACCATGGAATAGCATGTTAATTCACAAAGTTAGACAACAATCTATCTCAGATGAAATGAATGTACTTTCTGTTAACGGATTAGAAGTTAAAGTGAATGGAACTATCTGGTATGAGCCAGAATATGAAAATCTTGGAAGTTTAATAAAAACAAAAGGGGAGGACTATGTAACCGAACTTTTAAACCCTGCTGTTAATGCCGCAGCACGTAGTGTCGTTGGTCGTTACACACCTGAACAATTATATTCTAGTAAGCGTGACGTTATTGAGCAAGAAATTCTTGATGAAGTTGTCAATTTATTAGATGGTCAATTTTTAAACGTTAAGCGTATTTTAGTTGAAGACGTAAAGCTTCCAAATACAATCAAAAATGCCATTGAAAGTAAATTAAAGCAAGAACAAGAATCTTTAGAATACGAATTTAGATTAGTGACTGCCGATAAGGAAGCTCAGAAAGTGCGTATTGAAGCACAAGGTAAAGCAGATGCAAACAGAATACTTAGTGCGTCCCTAAATGATCGTATCCTTCAAGACAAAGGAATTGAAGCGACTGTGAAGTTGTCTGAATCTCCAAATAGTAAGGTCATTGTGATTGGTTCTGGAAAAACTGGATTACCTATTATTTTAGGAAATCAATAATTTTTAAGATATAGTTAGGTTTTAACTTCTTATTTTAGGAAATCAATAATTTTTAAAATATAGTTAGGTTTTAATTATTTATTTTATGAATATTTACAAAACTATTAAAATGAACATACTAATATTTATTCATCATCATCGTTCTACAACTAGCCATCAAGCGAGGAGTTAATGTGTTGAATAAATATTCGAAATCATATACAAACCCGTTTGAGCAATCAAACGGGTTTTTTTATTAAAATTTTTATACACTATTATGGAGACACTTAAAATTGCAGTTCAGAAGTCAGGACGACTAAAGGACGACTCAATGAAACTATTAAAAGACATTGGGGTTTCAATAGATAACGGAAAAGATCAACTTAAGGCAAGGGCCTCTAATTTCCCAATTGAGGTTTTCTTTCTTAGAAACGGCGACATTCCCCAATATTTAAAAGATGGTGTTGTAGATGCCGCTATCATTGGTAACAATGTCCTTGTTGAAAAAGGGCCGTCTATTGAATCTATTTGCAATCTCGGATTTTCAAAATGCAGAGTGTCCATCGCAGTGCCAAAAGGAATGAACTATGAATCACTTAAAGATTTACAAGGAAAACAAATTGCCACTTCGTATCCAAATACCGTAACTACTTTTTTGAATAAAAATCAGATAAAAGCCAATATTCACGTCATTAATGGCTCCGTAGAAATTGCACCAAATATTGGCTTGGCTGATGCCATTGTTGACATCGTTTCTACGGGCGGAACTCTCTTTAAAAACAATCTAATTGAAAAGGATGTGATTTTAAAATCTGAAGCTGTTTTAGCAGTATCCCCTTCAATTCAAACGGCTCAAGAAGCAATTTTAAATAAAATTAAATTCCGGATTAAATCCGTACTCAAAGGGCAGTCTTCTAAATATGTTCTTCTAAATGCACCAAATGATAGCCTCGAGGCAATTATAACACTGTTACCAGGAATGAAAAGCCCAACAGTACTTCCATTGGCTGAATCTGGATGGAGCTCCGTACACAGCGTCATTGATAAACATCAGTTTTGGGATATTATCGACGATCTAAAAGCACTGGGAGCAGAAGGGATCCTTATTTGTCCAATCGAAAAAATGGTTCTTTAATGACTTCAATTACTAAATACCCACCAATTTCCACTTGGAATAAACTGTTACAACGACCTACAAAGTCTGTTGAAGCAATTGAATCTGTTGTTGATGTTGTTTTTGCTGCCGTAAAATCAGAAGGCGATATGGCCATTAGCCGCTACACTAAACAATTTGATAAGGTTTATTTAGAACAGTTTTTGGTGTCCAATAAAGAAGTGGATACAGCCATTAGCTTCGTTAGTGAGGAACTAAAACAAGCGATAAAACAAGCAAAGTCAAATATTGAAACCTTTCATACAGCTCAAAAAACCAATAAGGTTGATGTCGAAACACAACTAGGTGTGCGTTGTTGGCAAGAGAAACGACCTATTGAATCCGTAGGTTTATACATTCCAGGGGGAACGGCGCCCTTGTTTTCAACCGTATTAATGCTAGGCGTACCCGCTACACTAGCTGGTTGTAAAGAAATTATTCTTTGTACCCCTCCAAATTCGGAAGGAACTATTGCTAATGAAATTCTATATACAGCGGCCTTGTGTGGTATTAAAACCATTATTAAAGTAGGGGGGATTCAGGCCATTGCTGGTTTAACTTTTGGAACTAAACAAATTCCAAAAGTCTCCAAGATATTTGGACCAGGGAATCAATATGTGACCGTTGCCAAACAATTAGCAACAAAATTTGGAGTCGCTATTGATATGCCAGCGGGTCCAAGTGAGCTGT
>Ga0209199_1001067_pt1 | contig 34454 bp, 33 predicted proteins | sample COGITO_mtgs_1105_7_FD_184805 | JGI IMG/M metagenome (GOLD analysis project Ga0209199, IMG submission 184805) | Pelagic marine microbial communities from North Sea - COGITO_mtgs_110523 (SPAdes) (version 2) | ecosystem: Environmental > Aquatic > Marine > Epipelagic ...
TTACTAATTCTTCATCTAATATTATATATAATGAGTTACCTGAAGATGATCCGAAAAGAAGAAGACCTGACATTAATTTAGCAAAGTCTATTTTAGATTGGAGCCCAATCATTGATTTAGAAACAGGTCTTCAAAAAACTATTAACTATTTTAATAATCATTAAATGAAAATATTAGTTACAGGAGCTGCTGGATTTATAGGTTATCATTTAGTTAAAAGTTTAGTCGAAGCTAATTATGAGGTTATAGGTCTTGATAACATCAATGACTATTATAGTATTAATCTAAAATTTGACAGACTAAAGGAGTTAGGAATTAATAAGGATAGCGCTAAAGATTTCCTTAGTTTAAGTAATAGTCAGTTATTCCAAAACTTTAAATTCATACGAATGAATTTAGAGGATCGAGAGAACTTGCCTAAGCTATTTAAAAATGAGAAATTTGATGTGGTATGTAATTTAGCTGCTCAAGCAGGGGTAAGGTATTCAATAGAAAATCCAGAGACTTATATTGATTCTAATATTGTTGGTTTTTTAAATATCTTAGAATGCTGCAGGAATCATAATATTAAGAAATTAGTGTACGCAAGTAGTTCTAGTGTTTATGGAGATAATAAGAAAACACCATTTGAAGAAACAGACAATACAGACAAGCCTATAAGTCTATATGCGGCTAGTAAAAAGTCCAATGAGCTTATGGCTCATACCTATAGTCATTTGTTTAAACTAAATACAATTGGACTTCGATTTTTTACTGTGTATGGATCTTGGGGAAGACCCGATATGGCATATTATTTGTTTGCGGATGCTATTACAAAAGATAAAGCAATAAAAGTATTTAACAATGGAGATTTATCTAGAGACTTTACTCATGTAGATGATATAGTAATTGGAGTTAAATCAGCATTATTATCGGATTCTTCGATTAAAAAGCTCTATGAGTTATATAATATTGGAAATAATAAACCTGTCTTACTAACAAAATTTATTGAGACAATAGAAAAATATTTAGGTAAAAAAGGAATTAAGAAAATGCTTCCTATGCAAGACGGAGATGTTAAAAAAACATGGGCAAGTATTTCGAAACTAACGAAGGATTATAATTTTCAAAATAAGGTTTCTTTAGATAAAGGAATTGAAGAATTTATTAACTGGTTTAAAGCTTATCATAAAGTTTGATTTAATGGATAGTTATTAATTTGTTAGACATTGTGATGTCTTAAAAATTTTAGTAAAAATTATATTAAATTTGAATTTTTAAAATTAAGATTATAATTCATTAATGTGATTGACAACAGCGAAGCTGTGAAAAAAACTAAAGTTTAAAAATTAGAGACTACCAATGGTAGTCGAGAAAAAAATAAGTTATGAAAGTAGGAATCACCTTTTCAACCTTTGATCTTTTTCATGCCGGGCATGTAAAGATGCTGGAAGAAGCAAAACGTCAGTGTGATTATTTAATCGTAGGCCTACAGTTAGACCCTTCGATTGATCGCCCTGAGAAAAACGGGCCTTCACAATCGATTATTGAGAGGTATATTCAGCTTAAAGGCTCTAAGCATGTAGATGAAATTGTACCCTATGTATCTGAACAAGATTTGGAAGATATTTTACGTTCTTTTAAATTGGATGTTAGAATTATTGGGGATGAGTACAAGGAAAAGAACTTTACAGGTAGAACGTATTGTAAAGAAAAGGGAATCGATCTTTATTATAATTCAAGAGATCACCGATTTTCTTCGAGTGGACTTAGAAAGCAAGTGAAACAAGTAGAAGATAAATAAGAAATGAATATCACAGTTATAGGATCCGGATATGTTGGGCTCGTTTCAGGGACATGTTTTGCAGAGATGGGGAACAGGGTTACTTGCGTAGACATAGATCCAGTCAAGATTGAGAAATTGAATAAAGGGATCATTCCTATTTTTGAACCGGGTTTAGAGACGATGGTGTTAAAAAATGTAAAGAATAAGAACCTGTTTTTTACAACAGCGTTTCCCGAAGCTTTACAGAATTCTGAAATCGCATTTATAGCCGTTGGAACTCCTATGGGAGATGATGGTTCTGCAGATTTACAATATGTTTTAGCCGTAGCTAAATCAATAGGGCAGTCGATGCAAAAAAGATTGATTGTGGTTGATAAGTCTACCGTACCTATTGGAACTGCAGATAAGGTGAAAGCGACCATTCAAAAAGAGTTAGATATACGGAATTCTGACTTAGAATTTGATGTAGTTTCAAACCCTGAATTTTTAAAAGAGGGAGCTGCTATTGCAGATTTTATGAAGCCAGACAGGGTTGTTATTGGAGCTGATTCTGAGTTTGCTTTTAAAAAAATGAAGGAATTATACTCTCCTTTTTTTAGATCTCATGACCGTTTTATTACTATGGATATCCGTTCTGCTGAAATGACAAAATATGCTGCCAATGCAATGTTGGCGACTAAAATTTCATTTATGAATGAAATTGCCAATATCTGTGAAAAAGTAGGAGCAGATGCCAATCAGGTAAGAATCGGAATTGGTTCGGATCAACGTATTGGGTATAGTTTTATATATCCAGGTGCGGGTTATGGAGGTTCTTGTTTTCCAAAAGATGTAAAAGCATTGACAAAAATAGCCAAAGAAAACGGCTACACTGCACAATTGATCACTGCGGTAGAGGAAGTAAACGATGCACAGAAATTAGTGATCGCTCAGAAAATAGTTAATCGTTTCGGAGAAGATCTAACCGGCTTTTCTTTTGGTATTTGGGGCTTGGCTTTTAAGCCAGGAACTGATGACATGCGTGAAGCACCAGCCATATACGTAATTAAAGAATTAGTAAGTAGAGGTGCAAAAATAAAAGTCTATGATCCAAAGGCGATTGATGAAGCAAAAGAGCATTATTTAAAAGGACTTCAAAATATAACGTATGCTGATTCTAAGTATGAGGTTTTAAAAGATTCGGATGCACTAGTATTACTTACCGAATGGAAAGAGTTTCGTTCGCCTGATTTTGAGGAAATAAAATCACAATTGAATACGCCTGTTATTTTTGATGGACGAAATCAATATACTGCTTATAATTTAGAGAGTAAAGGTTTTGAGTATTTTCAGATTGGTAAGCAAGCCAATATAGCATTTAATAACAATTGAAAAAGCATTTCCTATTGATGCTAAACATTCATAAATGTCGAAGAATAACAATTTAATATTTAAGAATAGTGCTATTTTGTACTTTCGACTAATAGTCACATCAATTATTAGTTTAATTTCCTCTCGTTTTATTCTTGAGGCTTTAGGAGAGTCTGACTTTGGTTTATATAGTGTTGTTGGTGGTATTGTTGTTCTGATGGCATTTTTAAATAGTGTTATGATGGCTACTACGAACCGATTCATAGCTTTTGAGATAGGAAAAGGAATTATTGGTAATGTTAATAAAGTTTTTAATATTAGCTTAGTTATTCATATTTGTATAGCATTCTTAGTTCTTGTGTTGACCGAAACTATTGGTGTCTATTATGTTTTTAATTATTTGAGTATAGATCCAAATAAGATAACAGATGCATTGTTTGTTTTAAGATTTTCAACCTATGCCACATTTTTTTCGATTATTAGCATCCCATTTCAAGGATTAATTACAGCACAAGAGAAGTTTTCTGTAAGAGCTACAATAGAAATTATTAGAAGTTTTTTAGGTTTATTGGCAGCTATTTCAATTATTTACTATTTGGGGAACAAACTTAAACTTTATGCTCTAATTATAGCTATTTCAAACTTTGTTCCACCGTTACTTTTTTTTCTGTATTGCAAAAGAAAATATTACAAATTTTCTAAGTGGAATTTTCAAAAAGATAAAAGTAAATATATAGAAATGATTAATTTTTCTGCTTGGAATATGATAGGTGCTTCTGCTCATTTTGGAAAAACAACAGGTTCTATTTTAATTGTTAATTCATTTTTCGGAACGGTTTTGAATGCCGCATATGCTATAGGTAACCAATTAAATACCATTATTTTGATGTTTTCAATGAATCTTGCACAAGCAGCTGTTCCACAGATAACGAAAAGCTATAGTAGTGGAGATTCTAATAGAACAATTAATTTGGCAGCTTATATTTCAAAATATACATGGTTTATGATGGCTTTACCAGCACTGCCAATTTTATTAGAAACAGAATTTTTGTTAAATACTTGGTTAGGAGACTACCCTGAATATACTGTAGTTTTTTGTAAATTTATGATTATAACTACATTAATTAGTGGTCTAGGTAATGGTCTTAATGCTGTAGTTGAAGCTACTGGAAAAATTAAATATTTTCAGATAATTTTAAGCACCACAACGCTGATTAGTTTGCCTATTGCATTTTTTTTATTTGACATAGGTTATCCTCCAGAGTCTATTCTTATTGTATTTATGATTACAACTGGAATTAATGTTATTTCATCTCAAATATTATTAAAGGTAATTATTAATTTTGACATTATTTTCTTTCTAAAAACATCTTATATGAGAGTTTTTTTTGTGGCCATCATGTCTAGTCCACTTTTTTTTATCCATAGTTTATATCCATCTAATATGAATAGATTTATTTTAACTACGATATTTGCTACAACGTGGCTCATATTATCAATTTATTTAGTGGGCTTAGAAAGAAAAGAAAAGAATATATTACATAGACTTATAAAACAAACATTTAAAAAATAGAAGAATATGCTTCCTTTAATAAAACCTTATTTACCTCCTAAAAACAATCTTATGCCTCGCTTAGAGAAGATTATTTATAGTGGTTATATAGCTGAAGGTGAGACTGTAATTGAGTTTGAAGATAAGCTTTCAAAATTATTAGACAACCCTTATTGTCTTACAGTAAATTCAGGTACCGCTGCCTTGCATATTGCATTAACACTTATAGGAATTGGCCCAGAAGATGAGGTGATTAGTACGGCTCTTACTGCAGAGCCAACAAATACAACGATAGCCTTAACAGGAGCTAGTGTTGTATTTGCAGATTTAGATTTAGAAACAGGATTACTTAATCCTAGTTCAATAGAAAGCTGTATTACAGAAAAAACAAAAGCAATCATGGTTGTGCATTACGCTGGCATGGTGTGCGATATGAATAGAATTAATGAATTATCTAAGAAATATCAAATACCTGTAATAGAAGATTCTGCACACGCTTTTTTAAGCAAGTTTAAAGGTAAATATATTGGTAATAATTCAGCTTACACTTGTTTTTCATTCCAAGCAATTAAACATCTAACTACAATTGATGGTGGCTTACTCTGTCTTAAGAATGAAGATGAATACAATCGGGCAAAAAAACTTCGTTGGTTTGGATTAGATAAAAAAGTACCCAGATCAAAAGCGAATATTAAAGAAGCCGGTTATAAGTATCATATGAATAATGTAAATGCAACTGTTGGATTAGTTCAATTAGAATATTTGAACTATAATGTATTTAAATATATCGAAAATGGTAAATATTTTGATGAAGAACTTAAAAATATTTTAGGAGTACATTTATTACCATACTATAAAGACACAGAGCCGAGTTATTGGCTTTATACTATGAAGGTCGATAGAAGGGATGATTTTATAGAAATGATGCGAAAAAATAATATTTCGGCTTCACCTCTCCATTTAAGAAATGATAGGCATAGCGTTTTTAATTCAAATAAAGGAGAAACTCCAAATTTAGATATCTTTTATGAATCATATGTTCATATACCTTGTGGATGGTGGGTTTCAAAAGTTGATAGGAAAAATATAGTAGAATTAATAAAAAAAGGATGGTAAAACCTATGATTCCTCTTTATAAACCCCATATGCCAGACCTCCCAATAATTGGAGAAATACTTAATAGTGGAAAATTAGCTTACGGTACTTACGGAAAAAAGTTTGAAAGTTCACTTGGAAGTTATTTACATAATGACAGGGTAATAACTACTAATGCTTATAATATGGCAATACTAGTTGTAATGTCAACTTTAAATATAAAACCAGGAGATTCTGTGATTGCTTCACCTATGACTTGTCTAGCGTCAAGTCAGCCATTATTATCAATGGGGATAAATATTATTTGGTCAGATATAAATCCTAAAACAGGGACTTTATGTCCTGAGAACGTTAAAAAAAATATTACAAAGAATTGCAAGGCAATAATCCACAACCATTTTTGTGGACATGTTGGATTTATTGATGAAATTAATGCAATTGGGAAAAAGTACGGAATTCCTGTTATAGATGATTGTATAGAAGCTTTTGGTAGCGAATACAGAGGAAAAAAACTTGGTAATGTTGGAACTGATGTTACTATTTTTTCTTTTAACCCTGTAAGACTTCCTAATACTATTGATGGTGGTGCAGTAGTTTTTAAGGATGAGGAATTTTACAACAAAAGTTTGTTAGTAAGAGATGCAGGAATAGACAGAACACGTTTTAGAGATGATATAGGTGAGATAAATCCTAAATGCAATATTGAATTAATAGGCCATAGCGCAACTATGGGAGAGGTAAGTAGTTATATTGGAATTAAGCAAATGGAGAAAATAGGTAGTCTAATTAATAAACAAAGAGATAATGCGGCTTTTTGGGATTCAAAATTAATAGGTAATCATGATTTAAAACCACTAAAAAACGAGAATGCAAATCCGAATTTTTGGGTTTACGGAGTTTTAGCAAAAAACAAAAGACAAACAATTTTAAAATATAGAGATTTAAATTATTATGCATCAGGCGTTCATATTAATAATAATAATTACACTGTTTTTAAAAATGAAAAGAGTCATTTACCTGGTGTAATTGAATTTGATAATCATTTTGTCGCTTTACCATCAGGATGGTGGTTTAACAATAATATCTAATAAAAATGAAAAATATTATACACCCTTCAGCAAAAATACATCCAAATGTAAATATTGGAAGTTTTAACTCAATAGGCAAAAATGTTGTTATAGATTATATTGGAAATATCTCAACTAAAAATTCTATTAATATTGGAGATAATAATATAATTAATGATAACACTAGGATTTTCGTGAAAGGAAATTTAAATATTGGAGATTGGAATGTATTTCATAATGACATGTTAATTATGGCGGAAAATTATATTTCTATCGAACATAACTGCTGGTTTGGCCAAAACACAATTCTTGATGGAACTGGAGGGTTGAAAATTGGCAGTGGAGTTAGAGTTGGAATGTATAGTCAAGTTTGGACTCATGTTGGTAGCGGAGAGCTAATTGAAGGTTGCACGCTTTTTTCTAAGAATGAAACAATAATAAATAATGAAGTATGGTTAGTAGGCAGCTGTGTTGTAGGTTCAGGAATAGAATTAGGAAAAAGATCAGTATATTTAATAAATTCACTAATTACAAAAAACACATTGCCAGATACAACCTACTCAGGGTCGCCTGTTAAGATTATGAAAAATTTACATTTTTACAAACCAATTAATCTAAATAAAAAATTTGATTTATTAAAAGGTTGGTTAATTGATTTTTGTGAATTGAATCAGTTAAAACTAATTAATTCTGAAAGTGATTTAACTATTTTAGATGATCTAAATAAGGATAAAGTGATATTCACAATTAGATCTACATCAAATTTTGATGGGAGTGTCTTTTTTTTAAACAATAAAACTTTTTTTAAGACTAATTCCTATTTAGAAAGAAAGGTTTATAAGTTTCTTTATGGAAATAAAGCAAGGTTTAATCCAATTAAAAGTAAATAAAATGGGAACACATTTGAGAGCGATAGAATATGTACTACCAAAAAATAAAATTAGCAACAAGGATTTAGCTATTAAATTTCCCAATTATGATTTTAATAAATTTGAAAAAAAAATTGGAATTCAAAATAGATATTGGCTTAATAAAGATGAAACAGCACTTGATTTAGCAATTAAATCCTGCACAAAATTACTCAAAAGATTTGATAAAAACTGTATTGATTATATCATCTATTGCACTCAAAGTCCAGAGTACTTCTTGCCAACAACAGCATGTATTCTTCAAAATAAATTAGGTTTAAAAACAAACATTGGTGCACTTGATTTTAACTTAGGATGTTCCGGCTATACTTATGGATTAAGCTTAGCAAAAGGCTTGATAAATTCAGGACAAGCAAAAAATATATTATTAGTAACTGCTGAAAGTTACTCTAAATATATACACTCAAAGGATAGAACAAATATGTCTATTTTTGGTGATGCATCTACAGCAAGTTTAATATCGTATTCGGATGAAGAATGTTTTGGAGAATTTAATTTTGGGACCGATGGGAGTGGTTTTGATAAATTAATTGTTAAAAACGGAGCAAGTAAAAAATCATTTCAGGAAAATGCTAAAGAATTTTCATACGGGACTGATAATATATACACAGATAATAACTTGTATATGAATGGACCAGAAGTATTTAATTTTACTATTTCAGTCGTGCCTAATTCAGTTGAAAATATTCTTCTAAAAAATAAAATTAAAAAAAATGAAATAGATCAGTTTATTTTTCATCAAGCAAATGCTTTTATGTTGAAGTTTTTAATGAATAAAACAAAAATAGATCCAGATAAGTTTTATATCGATTTAAAAGATGGAGGAAACACAGTTTCAAATACAATACCCATTGCTCTAAAAAAATACTCTGAATCCATTATAGATAATAATTCAAAAAAGATTTTATTAATGGGATTTGGAGTTGGATTATCATGGTGTGGAGGTACTTTAAAAATAAATAATAAATTATAAATATATGAAAATTGAAAATTTTATTGAAATTTTAGTTGAAGAATTAGAATTTGAACAAGACAATATAAATTTAGATACAAATATCAAAGAACTTGATGAATGGGATTCATTAACTACTTTAATGTTAATTGGTTTTGTTAATAATAACTTCGAAGTTAATCTGACTAATCAAGATATAGAGAAAATTACGACTTTTAAATCGCTAATTAATATAATAGGTACAGATAAATTTAATTAAAATATTACATTATGAGAATATTTCTCACCGGTGCAACATCTGGAATTGGTTTTAAAACCGTCAAAGAGTTATCTAAATCAGATAATATAATCTACGCTGTTGGAAGAAATTTTAAAAATTTTCAAACCCTTCCTCAAAGTAGTAGAAAAAAAATTCAAGAAATCAATTTTGATTTAAATCAAACAGAAAATATAGAATTATTGTTTTCATCTTTAGAACTTGAAAATAATAAATTTGATGCCCTTATTCATTGCGCAGGGATTGAGGAAACTTTACCAATAAGTTTACAAGTTCCAAGTAAAATTAATGATATATTTAAGATTAATGTGTTTTCAACAATTGAAGTTTTAAGATGTTTTTCAAAAAAAAAATATAGTAATAATGGAGCTAGTATTGTTTTGTTGTCATCTGTCATGGGAATACTTGGGCAGTCTGGAAAAGTAGGTTACTGTTCCTCAAAGGCTGCAATATTGGGATTGGTTAAGTCTAGTGCTATTGAGTTAGTGAAACGAAAAATTAGAGTAAATTGTATTTTACCTGGAATAGTCAAAACTGAAATGTCAGAGAAGCTGTTTAATAATTTAAGTAAAGAAAATATTGCTAAAATAGAAAAAATGCATCCACTCGGTTTTGGAGAGGTCGAAGATATATATCAAGTTATTTTATTTTTAATCTCCTCAAATTCTAGATGGATAACTGGTCAAGAATTTATTGTTGACGGAGGGTATTCTATTGTTTAAATCTTAATTATTAATATGAAAAATCCTTTATTATCTATTCTTATTGCAACAAAAAATTAAAATAAACTTAAAGCCTTAAAAGGCCAACATCTATTCAGTCAGTTTCAGCCATGGTAGAGTTTTTATTATATGAAAAATCAAGTTCTGTATTAGGTCAAAATATCTTCGTTAATTCAGTAATTATATAAAGTAAAAATGACTAATCCTTTATTATCTATTCTTATTGCAACAAAAAATAGAATACCCTATTGTATTCAAGTAATTGAAACAATACTTAAACTCCCTGATCAAGATTTTGAATTAGTAATTCAAGATAATTCAGACTCATTAGAGTTATTTGATTATGCAAAAGGTATTACAGATTCAAGATTTGTATATAATTATTCACCACCACCGTTTTCATCAATAGATAATTTTAATAAAGTAATTAGTCTATCTAAGGGCCAATATTCATGTCTAATTGGAGATGATGATGGTATTAATCCTGATATTTTTAAGATTGTTAGGTGTGCTAGTGCAAATAATATAGACTCTATAGTTCCGTCATTAAAAGCTATATACTGGTGGCCGGATGCGACAAAAAATATTAAAGGGAAAGAGAATGCTAATGGACTTCTAAGTATAGGCAACTTGTCTTGTAATACAGGACTTCTTTCAACAGATGGTGAGGTTGAAAAGTTAATGAAAAGTGGTGGTCAAGATTATATGAATTTAAACTTACCAAAACTTTATCATAGTGTTGTGAAAACTAAATACTTACATAGTATTAAAGAAAAAACTGGTTCTTTTGTCGGAGGATTATCTCCTGATATATATTTATCAGTGGCTTTGGCTAGTTTTATTAAAAAAATTGTAAGAATAGACTATCCAATAGTTATTCCTGGTATTTGTATTGCTAGTACCTCTGCTGATTCAGCAACCAAAACTAATATAAGTAAATTAGAAGATGCTCCTCATTTTAGAGACAGAGGTGAATATTTTTGGGCAAAACAAGTGCCTATGTTTTACAGTGGGGTAAACATTTGGGCCGATTCAGCTATCGCTTCTCTAACAGATATGGATCAGTTAGAATTAGTAAATAAATTTAGTATTACTGATTTAGTAATAGTTTTATTGAATAGACATAATGATTATTCAGATATAATTTTAAAACATTATTTTGATAGTTATAATGCAACAAATTATTTGCAAAAATCTTATTATTTAATAGCATTGAAACTTAAAAAAAGGCAATATAAATTTATAAATTTCTCAGTGAGAGTAATAGGCAAATTTAAACGTAGCATAGCTTCAAATAACAATAAAAATAAGCCAGAAAATATTCGGAATGTGTTAAATATTAGCCAGGCAACTGATAAACTTAACCTGCATTTGGTTAAAAATTCTCTATCTGTAGATTTAATTACAAAAAAAATAGATGATATTTTTAATCCCATAAGGCGTAAATAATTATAATGAGCGATTTCATTTTTTGTAGTAAAAAAATTAAAAAATTAAAGTTAAAACAATGCTTTGATAAAATTTACGGTGAAGAAAAAGAATTAAGTTTTTTTTCATCTGAAAAATCAACTTTTATTATATCTGAAAACATCTACAATGGCTTCAGTACCTATGTAACTGACAATCATGTGTGTGCTGTTATTGGGGGGCCTGTATTACATTTTAGAAATAATAATTTTATTTCTAAAAAGGCTTCTAATGAAGGAACTAAATCCATATATGATAGATGGATAAAAAAAGATGAAATGGTATGGCATGAAGATTTAGATGGACCTTTTGTGATTATGCTATTTGATGTTGATAGTGGAGCCTTTGAAGTTATCACCGATATGCTTTCTTTTATACCCATTTTTCATAAAAACACTAACTCAAATATAATTTTAAGCACTCATATAGATTCTATAGATTTTTTAGAACCCTCAAAAGTAGATCAAGTTTCTGTAGCAGATTATATTATTAATAATGTTGTTACATTTCCATTTACAATATTTGAAGGAGTAAATCAGATTTTTCCAGCTAGTTCTCACAAATGGTCCTTTTTAGAAAAATCAAAAATAAAACATTCCTATATAACCTACTGGCTTCCTAAAGAATATGTTGCAAGTGGTGAGTTTAATGTTGAGTTTTTGGCGAATCGTTTGCAAAAAGGTCTTAAAAATTATATGAATAAGATCTTAGAGGCAGAACCAAAGCTTGGTATACTCATGAGTGGTGGGGAAGATTCTAGGTCAGTTGCTGGTATGATCCCTGAAAAACATTCAAAAGATGGGTTTATTTATTGTGAAACTATCAATAATGAAGTAAAAATCACCGAAGAAATTGCCAAACGATATAGTATTAACTTAAATGTTGGACATATGTCAAAAAATAATTTTGTTGATAATATGGAACAATTTTGTGATTTGGTTGGAGTAGGGTGTGATGGTGCAAATGTTCATTCTTTTAGTTTTTATAAAACTTTAAACTATCATAAATATGATGTGATTTTTGGTGGTTTTTTGGCTGACACATTTTTAAAATCACTTTGGTCATCTAAAAGTTCCAAAAGATCTCATTTTTTTTTATTTGGAGCTAAGGAGAATATTATAAATTTTTCAGAGTATAAAGACATAAGTCACAGTTGTATTAATAATGATTTGATAGTAGAAGTTAATAAACGAAGAAAAGTTCATTGGGATTTTTTAAAGTCTATAAGACCTTCGACTACTCAAGAATGGATGGGGATTTGGCCAATATCAATGCAGAGAGATATTCCTAATATTTATGGTCACCGACGTCTTTTCAGAAGTTTTGAACCTTTTACCTCAAGTGAAGTTATTAAAGTAGGATCAATTGCACCTCAAAAAATTAAATCTAATAAAATTCTTTTTCAAAAAGCTATGAAACCCTTTTTGTCAAAAACAAAATGGATACCTCACAATGCGGGATATTTACCTTATTTTAAGTATTGGATTAATAATGTTTTGTTTAAACCTTACTATAAAGTGCTATTTCGGTTTTTTACAAATCGAAATAGCACTCTAGCAAATTGGTTTGATGTATTCAAACGATCAGAAGTTCGTTTTAAGGAGGATCTTTATAAAGGGGCAATTTTAAAATATTGTGGTAATGTTTTTTCGAAAAAATCAGAATTCGAAATTATTGATAATTCAAATCTTAATAATATACAAAAAAGAAATATTTTACAACTAGGCTATTTTTTATTCAAAAAAAATAAATTTTAAACAAACAACTAAATTAAGGGGCTATTTATTAATAGTTTAATCACATATATTATTATTAAAACTTAAGAGTTTATAAAATTATTATGAAAAAAATTCTTTTTATTCATCATGGCATAGGTTGGGGAGGTGCACCAAATAGCTTGATTAAGCTTATTAATGGACTAGATACTTCACAATATGAAGCAGAGGTCTTATTACTTAAAGATTCTATCGTCTCTAAAAAGCTTAAAGAAAATCACATAAAATTTAAAGTAGCAGATTCTATATTTTATAAAAAATTTTATGAATATTTTCCTCATAATTATGTTTCAAAACACATAAAATGGTATCAGTTATATCTTCCATTAAAACTAAGTGTATTATGGTTGTTATCTCATTACTATTTTGCTAAAAAAGAATTATTAAAGCACGAATTTGACATTGTTCACTTGAATTCTTCTGTTTTAACTGATTGGCTTTATCCTGCTAAGAATAAAGGTAAAGTGATTATCCATATTAGGGAGCCTCTTAGAAAAGGTAAATTAGATATTTTGTATTATTTCTTTACCTCTCAAATGCGCAGATATGCCGATCACATCATTGCTATAAGTAATGATAATGCACGACGTGTTAATATTCCATCAAAAACTACAGTAGTTTATAATTATTCTAACGTAGAAAATATTGATGAATTAAACATTAAGGAATATTCTTCTAAATCAGTCTTATATGTAGGGGGTTTAGCTGAAATAAAGGGATTTTATAACATGGTAGAAGCATTACCATTCATCAATGATGACATCAAAGTTTATTTTGCCGGTTATTACAATACAAGTCTATCAAACAATCATTTAAATGTAACATTAAAAATAAAACTGAAAAGGATATTGAAAAAAATACTATTTAGAAAGGAAACCATACTTTATAATAATTTTATAAAAAGTTCTAAAGCAATAAATATTGGATTACTTTCAGATATTAACGAATATTTGGATCAAACAGTATGTCTAATATCTCCTTTTTCAGTCCCTCACTTTGCTCGTCCAATTATTGAATCTTATGCAAGAAGAAAACCAGCTATTGCTACTAAAATTGATGGGATGGATGAATTAATAGATCATGATAAGACAGGTTTTTTAGTTGAATTAGGAAATCCACAATCTTTAGCAGATACTATAAATTTATTGTGTGAGAATCCAAAAGTTGCAAAGGAAATGGGAAATAATGGATATTTGAAAGCTAAAAGTAATTTTTCTCAAAATAATAACAACCAGATTTTAGATATTTTTGATAATTTATTTAATTAATTTTTAAATGAAAGAACATTTTACATTCAGTTTAACAAATTCTAATAATGGAAAGTAGAATTTTAAAAGATAATAAACACCCTTTTTATTTACTCATGTTTATTATTATTTATGTTTCTGACGATACTTATTTATTTCGTGCAGCTGGAAATTTTGAGATATTCACAACAATTAAATACGTTATATATTATTTATTAACTTTTTTTATGTTTTTTAGATACTCTAAATTACTTAAAAAATCTGATGGTTTATTATTAACATTAATAATTGGTTTATTAGTATTTACTTCAATTATTAATATAGACTTAAGAGGGGGTTCTATATATCAAATTACGACTATAATTCTTTCATTACTTTTAGTTAAACGAATTCAATTATCAACATTTGTTGACCTGTATTGTAGGTTTATGTATTTTTTTGCTATTACTTCATTATTAGTAATGCTTATAACAAATGTATATTCAGGGATAGTGAGTTATTTCCCATTAATTACTAATACCATTGGGAGAGATAGCCATTTTTTATTTCTTTTCGTCACCGGAGAAGGCCCTTTAAGAAATATGGGGATTTTTAGAGAACCCGGAGTTTATATGATATATTTAAACATCGCATTAATGTTTACTTTATACTATAATAATAAATTAAATAAAAAATATATTTTTACTTTTTTGATTTGCATTATTACAACAGCCTCAACTGCAGGTATTATCGTTGCTGGAATTCTAATGTCATCTATTCTTATTACGAGTAATAAGAATTTTACTAGAAAAGAAAAAAGATTGTTATTATTATTTCCAATTTTGTTTGGAATATTTTTTATAATCAACCAAGCGCAAAGCGATTTAATATTTGATAAATTATCTGAAGATTCTGCAGCATTTGCTGTGTCAACCATGGCAAGAGTTGCTTCGTTATTTGTTCCATTAAAAATGTTGTTTTCTAGTTTTTTTACATTTATTTTTGGCTCTGGGCTTACTAATTTTTCAATTTTATTCGAAGAACAATCAAGAATTACATTTGGCATACCCTTTACAGCAGACGGCACAGCAACAAATACGATTATGAATAAATTTGCAACTTATGGATTTTTATTTGGAACAATTTATATGGTTGGTATCTATAGGTTTTGCAAAAATACCCTTCCAAAACAACTCTTAAAAAAGTTAATATTTTTTGTTTTATTACTAATGATGTTTAGTAATGAGGATGTAAGAAACTCATTTTTATTTAATATGATTTTCTTTTACGGTATGACTAGAGATTTAAGTTTAAATAAAGAGAAATTAAAATGATTGAAAATAAAATAACAATTTTAACAGCTTCTAATTTTCCATTTGGTGGAGCAGGAGCAAGTTTTGTTAGATTAATGTCATTAGGATTGCTAAGTAATAATGCTGATGTTGAGGTTGTTAGATACTGGGGTAATAGATTTTCAAACGATGACAAAGTAATTAAGTCTTCAAATTATTTATTCAAGACTCCTTTTAAAAATGAATTTCTAAAATTTTTTGAGCTGTTATCTCAAATTCTATACATTCCATTTTTTCTTGCTTATCGTAAGTTTGTTAAAAAAGATAGTGTTCTGATATTATATTGTATCGAAAGAGTTTACTTTGTTTTACCTACTATTATTTTTTGTAAGATTTTCAAAATAAAATGTCACCGTATAATTGCAGAAATATGGCCAAATTATATGGAAGCCAAATATTGGTGGAGAACTCCAAATATATTATTTTATAATTTGCAATTGAAGTATATAGATAAATATTTAGATGGGATTATTGTTTTTAGTAATTATCTACACAAAATATGTGTGAATAATGGTGTAAAAGATGAAAATTTGATTCTAATACCCCATTTTATTGATTTAAAACCTAGTAGAGTCGCATTACCTTCTCCCAAAGTATTTAAAATTGGTTTTGCAGGAAACCCCTCAATAGAGAATGGTATTATAGATTTGTTAAAAGCATTTAATTTTTTAATGCAAGAAAATAATACTGATTTCGAATTATTAATTGTTGGTGATATATCACCTGAAGTTAACACAATTATTAAAGATAAAAACCTTAAACATAAGAACATTATTTTTACAGGGTTAATAAATAATGATGAAGTTCAAGCAAAACTTTTAACTTGTTCTGTTTTAATAAATCCAAGGAGAAAAGGCGTTTTAGCTGATTCTGGTTTTCCAACTAAAATTGGGGAATACTTTGCAACTAAAATACCTGTGATTTCAACTAAAATTGGAGATTTAGAAAGTTATTTTGAAAATAAAAAAGAGCTTATGTTTTCAGAACCTAATAATCCAAATTCTATTGCTGATGCTATTTTATATGTATATAATAATAAAGATTTATGTAAAAAAATTGGGCAAAACGGATATTATTGGGCATTAAATAATTTAAACTATTTAAAAAATGGAGAAAAGTTGATTAATTTTATTAAAAGATAAAAATATGAAAGGAATTAAAATTTTAGATTGCACATTAAGAGATGGTGGTTATTATAATAATTGGGATTTTGATGAAAGTATTGTTAATCAATACTGTGATTTTGTAGAGAAATCTCCAATCGACTACGTAGAAGTAGGTTACAGAAGTATTCCTCTTGATGGTTATTTTGGAGAATATTTTTATTGTCCAATTTATGTTTTAGAACGATTAAAAAAAAGAATGCCAAGTAAAGAATTAGTCATAATTCTAAACGAAAAAGATATTAGGGCTGAGCATGTAGAAAATTTGTTATTAGAATGTCAAGGTATAATATCAATGGTAAGAATTGCTATTGATCCTAAAAATTTTAAAAGGGCAATAATTTTAGCAAAAAAAGTAAAATCGTTAAACTTTAAGGTAGCTTTTAACATAATGTATATGTCTAATTGGAAACATGATAGTAGTTTCTTAGAATACTTAAAAGAAATTGAAAGTTTTGTTGATTATTTCTATATGGTTGACTCTTTTGGTGGTGTAATGACAGAAGATGTTGTACAGACTATTGATCTTGTTAAAAGCAAATCAGACAATATTGCTTTAGGCTTTCATGGACATAATAATTTACAAATGGCCATGGCCAATACATTAGAGGCAATTAATAGTGGTTGTGTAATTGTTGATGGAACAATTACAGGGATGGGAAGAGGAGCCGGGAATTTAAGAATGGAGTTATTTTTAACCTATATGGAGAGTAAGGGCTACTTTGAAATTGATTATTCTTCATTAGGAAATATTGTATCTGAATTCGAAAAGATGAAAGATGAATATAAATGGGGGACTAATTTGCCTTATATGTTTTCTGGAGCCTACTCCCTTGGTCAAAAACAAGTTATGGATTGGGTTGGCTTAAATAGATATTCAATAAGTAGTATTTTAAATGCATTAAAAAATCAAAAAGAGTTAAAAAAAGATAATTTTAAACTCGATAATTTAGAGTTATCAAAATCGTTTAATAAAGTTCTCATTATAGGTGGTGGTGAATCAATAACTATTCATCAAACTGCAATTATTAAATTACTGAAAAATGACCCCAAATTAATTTTAATTCATGCGGGAGCAAGAAATATTCATAAATTCCTCAAGCTTAAAAATAAACAATATTATTGTCTAGTGGGCTCTGAATCTGAAAAGTTAACCAACTCAATTAAAGATTTTTCAAATTTGCAAGGTATTTGTGTTTATCCACCATTTCCAAGAAAGATGGGAACACAGATTCCTAATGAACTAATTAATATTTCATATGAATTGAGTAGTATTAATTTCACTAGCGTTTCTGAGGATTCTCCATTAGCATTGTCTATACAAACTGCTATAGATATTGGTGTTGAAAAATTATTTTTTATCGGTTTTGATGGTTATAAAGATAAAATCAATAGAAATCAATTATTAATAACTAAGGAAAATCAAAAAATACTAAACGATTTAAATGAATTAACTAATATTGATTCTCTTTTTTTACTACCCACAGAATATAAAAACGTCAAATTAAGTTCATTATATAATTATGTTTAAATCGAAATAAATGAAGGTAATAGGAGTTATCCCAGCAAGATTCAATTCATCAAGATTTAAAGGAAAACCTTTGGTGAAACTATTAGGAAAACCAATGATTATATGGGTTGCTGAATTATCAAGTAAGGTTCTTGGTAAAGAAAATGTATATGTAGCTACAGAAGATAAAAGAATTTTAAAAGTAGTAGAGGAATATGGCTATAATGCCATAATGACATCTGATATGCATTTAACAGGAACAGATAGACTTTCTGAAGTCGCACAAAATATAGATGCTGATATTTATATAAATATTCAAGGGGATGAACCAACTGTTGATCCAGTAGTAATACAAGAAGTTATAAATTTAAAAATTAAAAATCCTGAATATATTATTAATGCGATGGCAAAATTGACATCAAATGAAGATCCGCACAATGTTAATCTCCCGAAAGTTATTACTAATGAGAATTTTGATTTGATTTATATGTCTAGATTGGGCATTCCAGGATTTAAAAATATTACAAATAAACCCACAAATTATTATAAACAAATATGCATTTATGCATTTAGTCGTCATCAATTATTGAAATTTGGTAATTTTGGACGTAAGGGTAAACTTGAGACTCATGAAGACATTGAGATATTAAGGTTTTTAGACTTGAATATTCCTATAAAAATGCTAGAAGTTGATGGAAATTCATATGCTGTTGATATTAAAGATGATATTAAATTAGTTGAAAATCGTTTAAAAGAAATACATAAAATATTATGAAAAGTGTAACAACATTCGGAGAAGTAATGTTAAGAATTTCACCTGAAAATAAAGGTGAACGTTTAACACAATCTAATACATTTAAGATTGAGCCAGGTGGAAGTGAGTCAAATGTCTCCATAGCTATTAAAAATTTAGGAATACCTACTAGTTTTGTTACAAAGTTGCCAGATAATCAACTTTCAGAAAAGGCTATTCAATTTCTTCAACAGTTTAATGTTGATACTACTAAAATAGTCAAGCAAGGAAAAAAACTTGGTATCTATTGGACTGAAAACGGAATTGGTCCCAGAAATTCAAATGTAATTTATGATCGTGAAAACACCTCTTTTTCAGAAGTTGAAGTGAGTGATTTCAATTGGAAAGAAATTTTCAAAAACTCTGGATGGTTTCATTTTTCTGGTATATCAGCTTCAATCTCTAAAAATGTATATACTGTGTTACTAGATGCTATCCATAATATAGATATTCCTTATTCTATAGATTTAAATTACCGTTCTAAATTGTGGAAATGGTTAAAAAAAGATACATCACTTGTCAAAGACGTTATGACTAATTTATGTATGGGTGCTACATTGATAGCAGGAAACGAAAGTGATTTTCAAAATATCTTTGATTTTCATCAAACATCAAATTCTGAGGATACGTTATTTGATGAAATTGCACAAAAGTGTTTTGATAGGTTTCCTAAATTGAAATATATTTCAATTAGTAACAGAATAGCAATATCTGCATCTTCTAATACTTGGAATGGTTTTCTTTTTGTGAGAAATGACAAACAATTTAAATATACTGGATTAGAATATAAGTTAGAACCTATTGAAGATAGAGTTGGCACTGGAGATAGTTTTGTTTCAGGTATTATTTTTGGATTAATTAATAAATCAAACTATTCCTATCAGGAGATTATTAATATCGCTACTTCATTATCAGCTCTTAACCATACTACCATGGGAGATGCTTCAAGATTTTCTCTAGACGATGTTTTAAATGTTATAAAGAATAAAGGTACAGGAAGAATATTAAGATAGTTTATAATAAGTTTTAAATTTGAAAGAACTAATAGTCAAAAAAGGCATAATATATATTAATGGTATTATGGTTGATGTAGATGAATATTTGACCATCGAATATTTAGAATACATTAATCTTCAGTCAAAAAGATTTGAGTTACCAAAATCTTTTTTCACTAATGAAATATTTCTTTCTTTAATATTTAATAGCAAGTTATTTATTTATGAATATATATTAAAAAAAGAAAAAATTGAAAAAGTTATTGTTTATGACTATTCTTTAAACAATATTTACATCCGAGATGCAACATTTAATTTAAATATAAGTTTTAAACAACCAATATACTTAGATTTTCTATTGTCATTAAGAGAAAAAATTAATAATATTTCTTCTCTTATTTCGTTTATTTCATATTTGGTTATGACATTGTTTTTCATGACTTACCAAATCTTTAAAAATCATAAACCTCTAAGGATTGATAATAATAAAAAATTTATAATTGTTCACTGCAAGGCAGGCCTAAATAAAATAAAAAAATATATACAACTTAAGGGAAATGATTTTATTTTATTTATTGATCCTAGCGTTTTACCTATTAATAATAATCAAAATTGTTATAGTACATATAGTTTAATTAGTTGGACAGACCATTTTGAAATTTTGAAAAGTATATTTAAAAAGTCATATCTAGGGTTTTTAGATCTTAAAATAGTTATTTCAAATAATTGCAGTAGCTATACTTCTTCTCTAATGTTAAAAGAATTCTCTAAAAGGATTCCTCATTATATTTATACAAAGAGAGCTATGAAAAATATTTTATCTTTTATGAATGATAATGAATTTATTCATACTGAAAAGGAGTCAAGATGGGGTGCTCTTTGCAATGATTTAGCTAAGAGTTATAATAAAAACCCCATTGGAATACCCCATGGTTTGGAGTATGCTATTAAATTCCCTTTAGAAATTTTTGGAGAGAAAGTTTATTGCACTTCTGTTAATGCAGAGAGAAAAATGAAAAACTTATATCCAGAGAGAAATTTTATTTATGATTCGAAGCTTCAAGAAGTAATTTATAGCTGTAATATTAACGACGATACTAAAAGAAAAATTATATTCTTTACAGAAGGACGTAATCATTTCAAAGACGAGGAAATTATTAATCAATTAATTAAATCAAAAATTGATTTTTATATAAAACTACATCCTTTGGATTCATTATCAAATTATTCATTAGAGAGTTCTGTTAAATTTATTCATGATTATAGATCAGCTATAAGTAATAATGTATGTATAGCAAGAAATTCTAGTATACTTTTAGAATCAACTTATAATAATTCTATTCCCATTTCCATTATCGTAGATTCAATGGATAAGTTTATATGTGATTTTCTTTATCCATCTTTGAATCATGAAGCTATTTTAAAAATATATTCAGTAAAAGAATTAATTAATAGGTTATCAAAAAATATTTTATAAATGATTAGAAAATATCAGATTTGTACTAAAACTATTATGGATACTTCAGATCCTAATATTACTTTTAATAATTTAGGAGAGAGTGACTATTATACCAATTATGTTGAAACAATAACTCCTAATTGGAACACGAATGAAGGAGGTCATAAAGAGTTAATGAAAATTGCTGAAAAAATTAAAAAAGATGGTAAAAATAGAGACTTTGATTGCATTATAGGTTTAAGTGGAGGTTTAGATAGTTCATATGTTGCTTACATAGTTAAAGAAGTTATGGGGTTACGCCCTTTATTATTTCATGTTGATGCAGGTTGGAATACTGATAAAGCAGTCAGTAACATTGAAAAATTATGTAATGGACTTGAATTAGATCTCTATACTGAAGTAATTAATTGGGAAGAGATGAAGGATTTGCAAATAGCCTTTCTAAAATCTCAAATTGCAGATCAAGATTTACCACAAGATTATGCTTTTTTTTCAGGATTGTATAAGTTTGCTAGAAAAAATAAAATTAAATATGTTTTAACAGGGAGTAATTTCTCTACAGAATGTTGTAGAGAACCTGAGGAGTGGGGTGGATTTCCAGGAATAGATACAATACTAGTTAAAGATATTCATTCTAAATTTGGTAAACGTCCACTTAAAACTTTTCCATTAGTAGATATTCTTACCTATAAATTGTATTATAAATATATTTTAGGAATGCAGGTATTTAAACCACTAAACCTGGTTCCGTTCATAAAATCAGATGCAGAAAAACTGTTAATTGATAAATTTGGTTGGGAGCCATTTCAACACAAGCATCACGAGTCACGTTTTACACGTTTTTACGAAGATTATTGGTTACCAAGAAAATTTGGGTATGAAAAAAGAAGAGCACATTTTTCTAGCTTAATTTTGACAGATCAAATGACAAGACAGGAGGCTTTAGTACGTATTTCAAAACCTGAATTAAGTGATGATTTTTTAGAAAAAGAGTTCGAATATGTTGCAGAAAAATTAGATTTAAAGTTATCAGAACTTCGCTCAATATTTGAAGGAGATAATTTGACTTTTCACAATTATAAAAACAAAATAAAACTAATTAATTTTGGAGGTAATATTATGCAAAAAATTGGTTTAGAAAAAAGATTATTTAGATAAATGATAACAATTATAGATTACGGAGTTGGAAATATTAACTCTTTTGTTAATGTATATAAGAGAGTAAATGTTCCAGTTAAAATTGCTAGATCAGTTAATGACTTGAGAGATGCTAGGAAGATTATTCTACCGGGTGTCGGCCATTTTGATCATGCCATGACAAAACTTATCAAATCAGGAATGAGAGAAAAATTAGATGAACTAGTTTTAGTTGATAAGTTACCGGTCATTGGTATTTGCGTTGGCATGCAAATGATGGGGAATAACAGTGATGAAGGATCTATCCAAGGTTTAGGATGGTTGGATGCATGTACTAAAAAATTTGATGAGACTAAAATTAACCAAGTAACAAGATTACCTCATATGGGTTGGAATGATGTTATTCCTGTTAAAATTAATCCATTATTTAAGGGTTTAGAAGAAGAATCTTTGTTTTATTTTTTACATTCCTATTATTTTAAATGTGATGATCCTTCTGATATTTTGGCTACATCACAATATGGAGAATTATTTGCTTGTTCCGCTCAAAAAGAAAATATTTATGGAATTCAATTTCATCCTGAAAAAAGCCATAAAAATGGAGAAATGCTATTACATAACTTCGCAAAATTATAATCATGCTAAGACCTAGAATTATACCAAGTCTTCTAATAAAAGATAAAGGATTGGTTAAAACAGTTAATTTTAAAAACCCTAAATATGTGGGTGATCCAATTAATGCTGTACGTATATTTAATGAAAAAGAAGTTGATGAATTAGCTATATTTGATATCGATGCAACTCTTCTTAACAAGGAACCTGATTATAGTTTGATTGAAAGATTAGCTAATCAATCAATGATGCCATTATGTTATGGGGGAGGTGTGAAAACAGTAGAACAAGCTCAACGTATATTTAGTCTTGGAATTGAAAAGATAGCTTTGAGTTCTGCAGTCATAATTAACCCTAACTTGATAACTCAAATTTCAGACCGTGTAGGTTCACAAAGTATGATTGTGGTATTAGATGTTAAAAAGAAACTTTTTGGAGGATATGAAGTTTATATTAACAATGGGAAAAAAGCTACAGGTATCAATCCATTTAAGTTTGTTGAACAGGCCCAACGATTGGGGGCTGGAGAAATTGTAATTAATTCCATAGATAGAGATGGTTTGATGAACGGGTATGATTTGGATTTAATAAAAAAAGTGAGAGAAAAAATAACACTACCAATGACTGTATTGGGAGGAGCAGGTTCTTTGGATGATATTAAAAAAGTCATAGATGAACATGGTGTTATTGGTGTTGCAGCAGGAAGCTTATTCGTTTTTAAAGGGCCTTATAAAGCAGTACTAATAAATTACCCAAACCTAGAACAAAAACAATACTTAAATACTTAAATAATATGAAAATAGTAAACAAAACACTTTTAATCACAGGAGGTACTGGTTCTTTTGGAAATGCAGTACTCAAAAGGTTTTTATCAACAGATCATTTTAGTGAAATACGTGTTTTTTCTCGTGATGAAAAAAAACAGGAAGATATGCGTATTGCTCTAAAAAATGATAAAGTCAAATTTTACATAGGAGATGTTCGTGATTATAATAGTGTTGAAAATGCAATGTCTGGGGTTGATTACATATTCCACGCCGCAGCTTTAAAGCAGGTTCCATCCTGTGAGTTTTTTCCTATTGAAGCGACTAAAACAAATGTTTTAGGTACGCAAAATGTTATACAAGCAGCTATTAAAAATAATGTAAAAAAAGTTATTTGTTTGAGTACAGACAAAGCAGCATACCCAATTAATGCAATGGGAATATCTAAAGCACTGATGGAGAAAGTTGCTATAGCGTCTTCAAGAAATTCTAATAAAACTGTTGTATGTTTAACTCGTTATGGAAATGTGATGGCATCAAGAGGATCAGTTATTCCTTTATTTATAGATCAAATTAAAAATGATATGCCGATCACAGTGACTGATCCTAATATGACACGTTTTTTGATGTCTTTAGATGATGCTGTTGAACTAGTCCTATTTGCATTTGAGCATGGTAATCCTGGTGATTTATTTGTAAATAAAGCACCAGCATCAAAAGTTGAAACTTTAGCTAATGCAATAATTGAATTATCTGGTAAAAAAGTTCAAATTAAAAATATTGGAACCAGACATGGCGAAAAGTTATATGAAACACTCTGTACAAGAGAAGAAATGATGAAATCTGAAGACATGGGAGATTTTTATAGAATACCTGCTGATAATAGGGATTTAAATTATAGTAAATATTTTAATGAAGGGAATGATATTGCTAAAATTGAGGATTATAATTCTCATAATACAACTATTCTTGATGTAAAAGGAGTTAAGAATCTATTAAATACATTACCAGAAATTAAAAAAGCTTTTAAAAGATAACATGTCTATATCTAAACCATATATAATTAAAGGCGAGGTGTTTACAGATCACAGGGGTGATTTGTTTTCATGTAATAATTTTGATATGAGTATGGTCAAAAGAATGTATATAATTGATAATATTGATAATAGTTACGTTAGAGGATGGAAAGGTCACAAAATTGAAACTCGATGGTTTTTTGCATCAAAGGGTAGAGTAACTATAAATACTGTTTCAATTTCAGATTTAGAAAACAAAGAACTATCTTCAAAAAAAACCTTTGTATTATGTGAAGAGAATTTAGATATTTTAACAGTACCACCTGGATTTGCTACTTCAATAAAACAGTATTCAAATGGAGATAAAATATGTGTATTTGCAGATTTCAAGTTAGATGCCACCAATGATGAAGATTTAAGATGGAACCTATAAAAAAAAATATGAAAAAAGTTGGAATAACAGGCCAAAGTGGTTTCATGGGAACTCACCTATATAACTTTCTAGGTACAAAATTAGAAAAAATTGATCGTCTTAATTTTCAAGATAAGTACTTTGATAACGAAGTCGGTCTTCAAAATTTTGTAAAATCATGCGACGTTATAGTTCACCTTGCTGCGATGAATCGACACGAAGATGAACAAGTAATATACAACACCAATATTGATTTAGTAAAAAAAATAATCAACGCTTGTGAAGCAACAAATTCAACTCCAAAAATTATTTTTTCATCTTCAACTCAAGAAGAAAAAGATAATTTATACGGTAAATCAAAACGGGACGGAAGAAAATATTTTGAAGCTTGGGCAATTAAAAATAGTTGTAAAGTTTTATCATTAATCATCCCTAATGTATTTGGGCCTTTTGGAAAACCATTCTACAATTCATTTATAGCAACATTTTCGTCTCAAATTATTGCAGGTGAACAACCAACTGTTGTCAATGATAGTATGGTAAACTTAATCTATATTAATGAGCTTTCACAAGTGTTTTACGATAAAATATTAGAGGAAGGTAATCAAGATACAAACTCGTATTTAGTTCCACATACCTCATCACGCAAAGTATCTGAAATCTTAGATTTACTAAATGAATTCAAAATACAATACTTAGAAAATGGTCAAGTTCCAAAAGTAGACTTAAACTCATTTGAATTAGATTTATTTAACACCTTTACTAGTTTTATTCCAAAAGATTTTTTTCCAATAAAATTCACAAATCATACTGACCAAAGAGGTGTATTTATAGAAATCATGCGTGCAGGTTCGCCAGGACAAACATCTTATTCAATAACAGTTCCAGGAATTACAAGAGGAAATCATTATCACACTCGAAAAATAGAACGTTTTGCAGTCATCAGAGGGAAAGCATTAATTCAGATCCGTAAAATTGGTTCTGACGAAGTTTTTGAATACATACTAGATGGAGCAGAACCTGCTTATGTTGATATGCCAATTTGGTATACGCATAACATTAAAAATATTGGAAACACAGAATTAATAACATTATTCTGGATAAACGAACCATACAATCCAGAAGATGCAGATACATATTTTATTAAAGTATAATTAACTAATTATGAAAAAACTAAAAGTATTAACAGTAGTAGGTACAAGGCCAGAAATCATTAGGTTATCATGTACATTAATTGCATTAGATAATAGTGATGCCATAGACCATATTTTAGTGCACACTGGTCAAAACTATGACTATGAATTGAATGAAATATTCTTTGAAGATTTAGGATTGAGAAAGCCAGATTATTTTCTTGATGCAGCTGGAAAAAATGCAACAGAGACGGTTGGGAATATTTTAATTAAAATCGATCCAATTCTAGAAAAAGAAAAACCAGAAGCATTTTTAGTTTTGGGAGATACAAATTCTTGCTTATGTGCTATCCCTGCAAAAAAGCGACAGATACCAGTATTTCATATGGAAGCTGGTAATCGTTGTTTCGATCAAAGAGTACCAGAAGAGACCAATCGTAAGATAGTAGATCATATATCTGATATAAATTTAACTTACAGTAATATTGCAAGAGAGTATTTGCTAAAAGAGGGCTTATCACCTGATAGAGTAATAAAAACAGGTAGTCCTATGTTCGAGGTACTTACTAAGTTTTTGCCAAAAATTAAAGCTTCTAATATATTAGATAAACTAAAGTTAACTAAAAATAAGTTTTTCGTAGTTTCTGCACACAGAGAAGAAAATATCAGTAGTTCAAGGAATTTAAATGGTTTAATAGATTCATTAAATCAAATAGCTGAATTATACAATTACCCTATTATTGTTTCAGCACATCCAAGAACTAGAAACATGATAAATGATAAAGAAATTAAAACCCATAAAAACATACATATTTTAAAACCTCTAGGTTTTTCAGATTATAATTGTTTACAAATGAATTCTTTTGCAGTTCTTTCTGATAGTGGAACAATTAATGAGGAGTCATCTATACTTAACTTTAGGGCATTAAACTTAAGGGATGCTCACGAACGACCTGAAGCAATGGAGGAGGCATCTGTTATGATGGTTGGTATGAGTACTGATAGAATTATTCAAGGTTTAACAGAACTCTCTAGACAGGTAATTACTGAGAATAGAAATTTTAGAGAAGTATCTGATTACTCAATGCCGAATGTTTCTCTTAAAGTTGTTAGGATCATTATTTCTTACGTTGATTATATAAACCAAAATATTTACAAGAAATTTAATTAATGAGAATCTTAATAGTTACACAATACTTTTATCCTGAAAATTTTAAAAGTAATGATTTAGCATTTGAACTTCAAAAGAGAAATCATAATGTTAGTGTGTTAACGGGTCTTCCAAATTATCCTGAAGGAAAAATATACGAAAATTATGGTATTTTTAAAAAAAGAAAAGAAATAATAAATGGGGTAAAAGTTTATCGTTCATTGATTATTTCAAGAGGAAAAGCCTCAGGTGTTAGATTATTTATTAATTATTACAGTTTTGCTTTTTTTGCTTCAATTAAAGCTTTTTTCCTTGGTTTAAATAATCAATATGATGCAGTAATTGTTCACGAACCTTCTCCTATTACTCAGTTTTATCCAGCTCTGTTGATTAATAAAATTTGGAAAACACCGATATATTTTTGGGTTATGGATTTGTGGCCAGAAACTTTGAGTGTTGCCGGAGGAATTCACAATAAATTAGTTTTAAAATATTATAATTCCGTCGTTACAAGTTTCTATAATAATTCAGAAAAAATTTTAATAACTTCAAGAGGTTTTAAAAAATCAATTTTAAAAAAAGGTGATTTTAAGGAAAAAATTATTTATTTCCCTAATTGGGCAGAGGATGTGATTTCTGAGGGAAATAAAAAATGTTTAATTCCTGAATTACCTAAAGGTTTTAAGATCATGTTTGCAGGTAATTTGGGTGAATCACAAGATTTAGAAAATATTTTAAATGCTTTTTTAGAATTGAAATTCAATAAAAATATAAAACTTATACTAGTTGGAGAAGGAAGAAAAGTTGATTTTATTCGCCAATTTATTAAAAATAATAACCTTAATGAAACAGTATTTATTGCTGGAAAACATCCCATAGAAAAAATGGCTAGTTTTTTTGAAAAAGCTGATGCAATGTTAATTACATTGAAAAAAGATCCTATTTTTAATTTAACGGTACCAGCAAAACTCCAGGCTTACATGAGTGCAGGTAAGCCAATATTAGCTATGGTAGATGGGGAATGTAGAGAAATAATAAATGAAGCTCATTGCGGATACGTTTCAAATTCGGGAGATTATAAATCTCTTTCTCAAAATATATTAAAAATGGCTAATTCATCTAATGATGACTTAGCACAAATGTGTCATAATTCTAGAGTTTATTTTGAAAATAATTTTAGAATGAAAGAATCGATTTCTAAGTTAGAAAATATTTTAATAAAATAATGAAGATAACAATTACAGGAGCATCCGGTTTTGTTGGTCAAAATCTTTTAAGGTTTTTGAAGAAAGATAATGAGCTGATTCCATTGAGTATTCGCTATAATCAAAATGAAAAGTTTAATTTTAATTCTTCTGTAGTCATTCATCTATCTGGAAAAGCACATGACTTAAAAAAAACATCAGAAGATAAAGAGTATTATGAGGCAAATACAGAATTAACAAAAGAGGTATTTAATCAATTTTTAAAAAGCAGTAGTAAAGTTTTTATTTTTATGAGTTCTGTAAAAGCGGCCAAAGATGTTGTTCAAGGTTTTTTATCAGAAGATGTCATACCAGATCCTGTAACGGTTTATGGGAAATCTAAACTAGCTGCAGAAGAATATATCTTATCAAAAGAAATACCAGAAAATAAAAGAGTTTATATATTAAGACCCTGTATGATTCATGGTCCGAACAATAAAGGAAATCTAAATTTATTATACAATTTTATTTCAAAGGGTATTGCTTACCCATTTGGAAGATATGTAAACAAAAGATCTTTTGTTTCTGTAGATAATTTGTGTTTTGTTATTAATGAGTTGATTAATAACCATAAAATAGAATCTGGAATTTATAACATTGCAGATGATAATTCATTGTCAACTATTGATTTGGTACAATTAATATCTGAAGTATTATGTAAGCCTACTAGAATTTTAAAAGTGCCTAAGTTACTTATTAGATTTGTAGCTAAAGTTGGAGATTTTTTACCTTTACCAATAAACTCTGAAAGAGTTCTTAAACTAACTGAAAATTACGAGGTATCTAATTTGAAAATAAAAACTGCAATTCAGAAAGAATTACCTTTATCTTCAAAAGAGGGAATTAAAAAAACAGTAATTTCATTTTAATTAACATATAAATATATTTTTAAAAAATAAACCAGACTTTATTTATACTAAGGATAGTCAATAAAAAGAACAAAATGAAACAATTTGAAAAAGCCTTTTATAAAAAAATAAGTTTTGATAAAGACATAACTGACAGCGAAAATATTTTATTAAATAAAATTTGTGATCAAAATATTTTAGTCATTGGTGGTGCTGGAACAATAGGGTCTAGCTACATCAAACAAATTTTAAAGTATAAACCCTCAAAGATAACTGTTGTAGATATTAATGAAAATGGTTTAACCGAACTAACTAGGGATCTTAGAAGCTCTGATTTATTAGATTATAATCCAGAATACATTACCTATCCTGTAAATTTATTAAGTGATACCTTTGATAAGATTTTCAATTCTGATAATTGGCAAGTTGTTGCAAACTTTTCAGCTCATAAACATGTGCGTTCTGAAAAAGACAAAATTTCTGTTGAAGCTTTAATTAAGAATAATGTCTACGGTGCCATCAAACTTTTAAATTTATGCGAGCAAAACCCTCCTAAATATTTCTTCAGTGTTTCTACTGATAAAGCTGCTAATCCAGTAAATATTATGGGAGCTTCTAAAAGTCTAATGGAAAAACTGATCTTATCCAAGAAAGATAAATTTAGAGTTTCAACTGCTCGATTTGCAAATGTCGCTTTTTCAAATGGAAGTTTATTAGATGGATTTATATACAGATTAAACAAGAAACAACCACTTTCGTGTCCATCTGATATTAAACGTTTTTTTGTAACTCCCGAACAATCAGGACAAATATGTTTATTGGCTACATTTTTAGGTGACTCTGGAAATATTTTCTTCCCAAAATTAGATTTTCACAAAGATCAAATTTATTTTAAAGAAATTGCTTTAGATTTTCTAAGAGAAAATGGCTTTGGACCTGAATTAGTTCAATCAGAAAAAGAAGCTAAAGAATTTGATTTTGTTAAATATCCCAATAAATATCCGATTTATTTCTTTAAGACAGATACTTCTGGTGAAAAAACATATGAAGAGTTCTTTACTGAAGAGGAAGATTATGAAATTAATAAATATGATTCCTTAGGATTTATAAATACTAAAGATGTTAAAATTTATTTTGAAGATGTAGAAACTGATTTTGATTTAGTATTTAGCGACGCAAGTTCTCAAAAGTCAGATATTGTAGAGATAATAAAAAAATATGTGTCAGATTTTGAGCATATTGAAACCGGTAAACATTTAGATCAAAAAATGTAAATTATGTATAAATTTTTTAAACGCTTATTAGATATTATAGTTAGCTTTTTAACACTGTTTGTTTTATTACCAGTTTTTATCCCCATTATTATAATTCTAAGATTTTCAGCTGAAGGAGAAGTTTTTTATTTTCAAGAACGTTATGGTATTTATAATTCAAAATTTCAAATATGGAAATTTGCAACAATGCTTAAAAACTCTATGAATATAGGCACAGGAAGTATTACGCTTCAAAATGATCCAAGGGTTACAAAAATTGGTTCATTTTTAAGAAAAACAAAAATAAATGAACTACCACAAATTATTAATATTTTAAAAGGAGATATTAGTTTGGTAGGTCCAAGACCTCTAGTAACTAAAACTTTTACAGCATATAATAAAGATGTACAATCAAAAATATACAATGTAAAACCAGGTCTTACGGGAATAGGTTCTATCATCTTTAGGGATGAGGAGTCAATCATTTCAGCTATCACTGAAGAGGATCCGCATGAGTTTTATAAACGAGTAATAGCGCCTTACAAGGGTGAGTTAGAAATGTGGTATCAGTCAAACAATTCTTTTTTCTTAGATTTACAATTAATTTTCACGACTGCTTGGGTGATTTTAGTTCCAACTTCAAAACTTTATGAAAAATGGTTTAAAGATTTACCAAAGCGAAGTTTTTAAAAAAATATAAACTATGCCATTCGATCCAAATTCAGCAAAGAAAGCAGGTAAAAAATCTAAAAGAGGTCCTGCAAAAAAAGAAGGGCCTTCCATCAAAGAAAAGATGGAATTACTTTATGAAAAAGTGCTGGATGATCTACTCATAAACCAAGATAAGCTTACAAAAACAGAACGGGTAAAAGTATTTGTTACCCTTTCTAATTATATCTTCCCCAAAACAAAGTCTGTACGAGACAAATTTACCCTAGAACAATTAAAAGAGAAAAGAGAGGATCATTTTAACCAAGATCCAGATCCTACCAAGTAATATCTTTCGACTAAAAAAATAATCATTGAATTATAAAGAAACGCTATTTTTTATTGCCAAATGTTTGACTATTTCTTTGGAAGAAAAAAATAGACAAGAAATAGAAAAGCAATTACAATCAGACACTATAGATTGGGACGCTGTTGTAAAAGTGAGTACAGCCCATTATGTGTTTCCGGCATTGTATTGTAATTTAAAGCGAGTTGATTTCTTAAAGTATTTACCACAAGATTTAGTGAGCTTCATGGAGTATATTACCGATATAAACAGGGAGCGGAATAAACAAATAATTTCACAAGCAAATGAATTAAACAATGTTTTATTAGCGAATCACATCACTCCTATATTTTTAAAAGGAACGGGGAATTTATTAGCAGGAATTTATGGTGATATAGCCGAAAGGATGGTTGGGGATATTGATCTTATTCTTTCAAAAAAAGACTATCCAAAAGCGAATACTCTTTTGAGAGAGTTCGGATATGATGAAGAAATTCATCAAGAGTTGCCATATAGACATTATCCAAGAATTATAAGAAAAGATAGTATTGCAGGCGTAGAAATTCATAAAGAGCTTTTAATAGAAAAGTACGCTAACGAATTTAATTATAGTCTTGTGGCCAAAGACAGTCAGGTTGTAAACGGATTTAAAGTTTTGAGTTATGCAAATAAACTAAATTTATCTATTATAGCCAATCAAATAAATGACGATGGTTTTTATTACAAAAGGATGGCTTTACGAAATGCCTATGATGTTTTTTTATTGTCTAAAAAAACAAATGCAAAAAATGCGGTGAATACATTAGCCAAACTAGCTATGCCTTTAAATTGTTTTTTAGTAGCTTGTTATGAAGTTTTTAACAAGGTAGATAGTTTAGAATACAACAATACAAAAAAGGCAGTTTCCTATTTAAGTATTTTCAATAGTCAGTTTATTAATAGTAGAAAAACAAGTAAGCGGCACAATAAAATTAAAAAATATTTAGCTATAAGAAAGAAATTAAACATTCTTTATAAGTCCATTATATACAAAGAATATCGAGTTTGGTTGTTTAATTTGTTAACTGATAAAAATTGGCAGAAAAGAAAGCTAATTCAATTAGGAATAAAAAAGTAGAATTACCAAATAACTCCCGCCTGCTGCATAAACAAATCTGCCAGCGCATCTTTGTTTTGATGCGTTCCAATATAAGTTAAAAAAGTACTTTCTTTAGAATGCCCAGTAATATTCATAAGTAGTGGTGTTTCAATCTTCCCATAGTAATTAGAAGCAAAAGAACGCCTCATAATATGTGAGGTCACAAATTCATATTTTGGCGCATTTATAATTTCTTTCCTTCGTGTCCTTGGGTTATTCTTAAATCCAGAAACCACCTCATCAATCCCTGCCATTTTGCAAAGTGCCTTGATCTGTTTATTAAAAACTACTTGAGATACTTTTCTTGGAAATTCATTTTCTAATAGTTTAATAACTAGTGGATCTGCAACACCAACAGTCACCGCCTTCTTTGTTTTCTGTTGTAATATATCTATATATAATCCAGAACTCGCTTTTCTAAGATTATCCGAGCTCAATTTTAATAAATCAGAAACGCGCTGCCCGATACACAATCCAATCAATAACCAACTATAACTATCTTTATATTCTTCTGGGATATGCTTTAATCCCTTTAATACTTTTATTTCCCGTGGATTTAAAATATGAAGAATTCGGTCGGAATTTTTCTGTTTAAAAGATTCTATATAATTAGAATAAGGGTGCACTTCTAAGCCGCTTTTCTCAGAATCACGCAAAATAATCTTCAATAATTTTAAGAGTTGACCGCAGTAATTATCACTATACTGCTGTTCAATTTTTAGAAAACGGGTAAAAGATTCGGCGGTATATTTATCTATAGAATTCAAATATAATCTTTCAGACTTCTCAAATTCATACCCTTTTACTATTCGAAACAAAGATTTATACGTCCGAATTGTATTGTGTGCCAAACCCACCGTACCATATCCTTGAACTCTTTTTGTGGCAGAATTGGAAATAAAATGGGCCAAATAATCTAAAAATAAGATAGATTTTTCTACTTTTAGGGGTGTCTTATGTGTCTTTATTTGTGGTTTTTTATAGAAATTAACGTGCATATAACGTATGTTATTTTAATTATTTAACATAAATATAACTTGTATGTATTTATAATTTAACAAAATAAGAGCTAAATTATAACAAGTTTTTATACTTTAATATACGTTATTTATTTAAAAAATAAAAGTTAAATATCACATTATAAAGGTGTTATAGTTATTTATTTTTGAAAAGACTACGGACTGTAGTCTCAAATTTTAAAATATTTTTTCGTTAGTTTTCTTCAAGTCTTGTTATTATAAATCTTCATGTATTATTTGTAATTATTAATTACAAATAATATACTTCCCAATTATGAAGATATC
>Ga0209199_1001075_pt1 | contig 34235 bp, 29 predicted proteins | sample COGITO_mtgs_1105_7_FD_184805 | JGI IMG/M metagenome (GOLD analysis project Ga0209199, IMG submission 184805) | Pelagic marine microbial communities from North Sea - COGITO_mtgs_110523 (SPAdes) (version 2) | ecosystem: Environmental > Aquatic > Marine > Epipelagic ...
CTTTTAAATCGTGGCTGGCGTCCCAGCCACCGCGTCCCTCGTAGTTTTTTTGGTTTTTTGTGGGGAAATACACCGTTGATCAGGGGGGATTCGGTGGCCGCTTCTGTGGACGGGTATCCTTTGGGGCCGCTGTGCGTGTTGCAGCCTGGACGCCCGGGAAGGTGCCCAGTACGGCCTATCAACCGGTAGGTGCAGAGTCCGAGTCCCTACGAGAAAGCAAGGTAGCGCCCCATGCGCACATATAGTCCCAAAGCCGGCGAGATCATTCGCACTTGGCACGTAATTGACGCCACCGACATTGTTCTCGGACGGCTCGCCAGTCACACCGCGGCATTGCTTCGCGGAAAGCACAAGGCCACCTTTGCACCACATATGGACACGGGTGATTTTGTTGTCATTATTAATGCCGACAAAGTTGCCCTCACCGGTTCGAAGCGTGAGCAGAAAAAGGCCTACCGCCACTCGGGTTACCCTGGTGGTCTTACGGCTATCACCTACGCCGAGTTGTTGGAGTCACACCCAACGAAGGCGGTTGAGAAGGCAGTTAAGGGAATGCTCCCTCATAATAAACTGGGTCGCCAGCAGTTGACCAAGTTGAAAATATATGTGGGGGATAACCACCCGCACGCCGCCCAAGAGCCCAAGCCATTTGTCATTACCCAGGTTGCGCAGTAGCGCTAAGGAGAGATTTACGTGTCTGAAGTTGCTATTGACGTAGTTGAAGAAGAAGTGGAAGAAGTTCCCTCGGAGTACACCAGTGAAAGCGCAAAGCCGGTTGTTAACCGCGACGTCGTGATCGCACCGGGTGCTGCAACTGGCCGCCGCAAGGAAGCCGTTGCCCGCGTCCGTATTGTTCCCGGAACCGGACAGTTCAAGATTAATGGTCGCGATCTCGCCTCCTATTTCCCGAACAAGGTTCACCAGCAAATTGTGAACGAGCCATTTGTTACCCTTGGTGCTCCAGGCCGGTTCGATGTCATTGCTCGTCTGCACGGAGGCGGCACCAGTGGTCAAGCTGGAGCACTTCGTCTAGGTATCGCTCGTTCACTGAACGCAATTGATACCGAAGGTAACCGCGCTAGTTTGAAAAAGGCGGGATTTCTCACTCGCGACCCACGGGCCAAGGAGCGTAAGAAGTACGGTCTGAAGAAGGCCCGTAAGGCTTCGCAGTACAGCAAGCGCTAGTCGGAGCGGTTCACACCACTCCATGGGTCTATTCGGAACCGACGGTGTTCGCGGTGTAGCTAATCAAGATCTCACCGCCGAATTGGCTTTGGATCTCTCGGTTGCTGCTGCACACGTGTTGGCCGATTCGGGCGAATTTGACGGACACCGTCCGCGAGCAATTGTTGGTCATGACACGCGGGCTTCGGGGGAGTTCCTTGAAGCCGCGGTCGTGGCCGGTTTGGCAAGTGCGGGGATCGACGTCACTTTGGTTGGCGCGCTGCCCACTCCCGCGGTCGCTTACTTGGTGTCTTCACTGGAAGCCGATCTCGGTGTGATGCTTTCTGCTTCACATAACCCGATGCCCGATAACGGCATCAAGTTTTTTGCCCGGGGCGGTCAAAAGCTTGATGATTCCCTTGAAGTGGCAATTGAAGCTCGAATGCGTGAACCCTGGCAACGCCCCGTGGGCAAAGATGTCGGCAGAGTTGTTGTGGATCCCAGTGCCGGCGACATTTTTGTGGCCCATTTGCTTTCGACTTTAGAATCTGACTCCTCACTTTCGGGCCTGAAAGTTGTTGTTGATTGCGCTAATGGCGCGGCTAGTGTTGTGGGACCTGAAGCATTGCGTCGTGCTGGCGCTGAGGTAATTGCGATTCATGCAGCGCCCAATGGCTTGAACATCAATGAGGGTTGCGGCAGCACTCACCTAGACGACCTTCGAGTTGCCGTTGTTGAACACGGTGCTGATGCCGGTATCGCATTTGACGGTGATGCCGATCGCTGCCTAGCAATTGATGCGCTGGGTAATGACGTTGACGGTGACCACATTCTGGGAATCCTGGCTATCTCCATGGCCGCGGCTGGCACTTTGACTCACGACACCGTTGTCTCTACGGTGATGGCAAATCTTGGTTTTAATCGAGCAATGGATGCTGCGGGGATCACAGTGATTTCAACAGCGGTCGGTGACCGTTATGTTCTGGAATTGATGCGTGAGGATGGCTATGTTCTTGGTGGGGAGCAAAGCGGACACATTGTCATGAGTGAATTTGGAACGACCGGCGACGGTGCCTTGACTGCATTACATCTTTTGGCGCGGGTTTCTAGTAGCGGAAAATCTCTAGCCGAGCTTGCTGGCGTGGTGACTAAATTGCCACAGGTGCTGATCAACGTGGGTGGGGTTGACCGTGCCGGTGTGGAGTCAGACACCAAAGTGGCAGCCGAACTCAAATCATTGGAGTTAGACCTGGCGGGTAGGGGGCGAATTTTGCTGCGGCCTTCGGGTACTGAACCGGTAGTGCGCGTCATGGTTGAGGCAGAAAGCCAGGAGACGGCCCAGCGGGTGGCTGAACAACTCGCGCGAGTAATTACGGCAGAATTAGCGTTGTGAGTCTCTCCATGGCGATTTGGGTGGGGAATTCTTAATCCCCGTTGAGGCTTCCGTGAATCACAGTTGATCGGGCGCGAGGCAGTAAAGCTTCAGCGGTACGCTGCTCGGGTGTGCGGAATCATTGGGTACGTTGGTCATAAGCAGGCCCTAGAGATCGTGGTGGCCGGGCTTCGGCGCATGGAATACCGGGGCTACGACTCCTCAGGGCTAGCTGTCATCGCCGACGGGGGTCTGGAAGTACGCAAGAAAGCCGGGAAGTTGGGCAACCTCGAGCAGTTGCTAGGGGAAGACCCGTTGCCGAGTTCAACCACTGGAATTGGTCACACCCGTTGGGCAACCCACGGAGGCCCAACCGATCGCAATGCACACCCGCATGTCAGCTCTGATGACCGGATCGCAGTTATCCATAACGGGATCATTGAAAACTTTCATATTTTGCGCACGGAACTGGAAGGTGCGGGCGTCCAACTGGAGTCCGAGACCGACACCGAGGTTGTCGCCCACCTCATGGCCCACACGCTGCCCGAGGTAGGGAATTCGTTACCCCTAGCCATGCAGGCGGTCTGTTCCCGACTTCAAGGCGCGTTTACTTTGGTGGTGGTAGATCGGAATCAGCCAGATGTCGTCGTGGGCGCTCGCCGCAATTCACCACTTGTTGTGGGCTTGGGCACTGATGGAAATTTTTTAGCATCTGATGTGAGCGCGTTTGTTGCACATACCCGCCATGCTCTTGAACTGGGGCAAGATCAGATCGTTGTCATGAAGGCGGACTCGGTCGTAGTCACCGATTTTGATGGCAATGTAGTTGAAGCCAAGCCATTTGACATTGATTGGGATGCATCGGCTGCTGAAAAGGGCGGATACGACCTATTTATGTTGAAGGAAATTTCCGAGCAGCCTAAAGCGGTAGCTGATTCACTACTGGGTCGGATCGATGAAAACTTTAGAATTACACTTGATGAACTCAGCATTGACCCTGCGGTGTTGCAACATATTAATAAGGTGATCGTGATTGCCTGCGGAACCGCAGCGCACGCCGGTATGGTCGCGAAATACGCCATTGAGCATTGGACCCACCTACCGGTTGACGTGGAAGTTGCAAGCGAGTTCCGCTACCGCGATCCAATTGTTGGACCAGATTCGCTGGTGATCGCGATTTCCCAGTCAGGTGAAACTATGGATACCTTGATGGCATTGCGTTATGCGAAGTCACAAGGTGCCCGCACTTTGGCTATTTGCAATACGGTCGGTTCAACTATTCCCCGAGAATCTGACGCGGTCATTTACACCTACGCTGGACCTGAGATTGCCGTGGCCAGCACGAAAGCATTTCTTACTCAAATAACAGCGACCTTTCTAGTGGGACTTTTCTTGGCGCAAGTGCGCGGCACAATGTTTGAAGATGAAATCCGAGGGATACTTGCCGACCTTGACGATATGCCTCGCCAAGTGGATCTGGTACTCGATACGGCAGAACCAATTCGTGAACTTGCCCGGTCACTTGCGTCGGCGCGGTCAGTCTTGTTCCTCGGCCGCCATGTGGGATATCCGGTTGCGCTTGAAGGCGCGCTAAAGCTTAAAGAGTTGGCTTACATGCATGCGGAAGGTTTTCCCGCAGGTGAGCTCAAGCACGGGCCGATAGCCTTGATCGAAGAAGGTATCCCTGTGATCGTGATCGTTCCTTCGCCGAAAGGGCGCGCGGTCTTGCACGACAAGATCGTGTCCAATATTCAAGAAGTGCGGGCGCGCGGAGCACGAGTAATTGCAATCGCCGAAGAGGGCGACGAAAGTATTGTGACCTTCGCGAACCATATTATTCGCATTCCCGCAGTACCGACGTTGATGCAACCGCTCGTGGCAGTAGTTCCACTTCAAATTTTTGCATGCGAAATGGCAACGGGCAAAGGGCATGACGTGGATCAGCCTCGAAATTTGGCCAAGTCCGTAACCGTTGAGTAATCAAATGACTTTGGATCTAGCGACGAACGAAATTGGCTCTCCGGTCTATTCCGTGACCCAGATCCGGAAGGCTGAAGAGCAAGCATTCTCCGCTACCGCCCCCGGCGAACTCATGCAACGGGCCGCGTTTTCCTTGAGCGTCGGTTGCGCCGCTATGTTGCGCGAATCATGTGGTGGGGTGTATGGAACCTCAGTGTTGGTGTTGGCTGGTCCAGGTAATAACGGTGGAGATGCACTCTTTGCTGGAGCGCTACTGGCCGCTCGCGGGGTGTGCGTTCGGGTGTATCGCGTGGTTCCCCACACTTGTCACGAAGCAGGACTAGTTGCTTGCCTTGGCGCCGGCGGACGTCTCATTGATTCACTTATTGGTAAATTTGACCTCATCATTGACGGTATCGCCGGGTTGGGTAGTTCGCGCCCCGTGGATCTTGAGTTAGCCCGCTTTATTAATCACTCGGCGCTGGTAGTTGCGGTGGACATGCCAAGTGGAGTTGACGCAAATAGTGGTAAATGTAGTGCCGATGCATGTGTTCACGCAGATGTCACATTTACTTTTGGCGCAATCACACCGGGATTGGTACTTGTGCCGGGCGCAGAATTTGCCGGCGCGATTAAGGTGGTTGATTTGGATTTAGAATTTGAGGGTGATCCGGTACTCCAGGTATTGGGGAATCGTGAAGTTGCCCAGTTAGCCCCTTCGCACAATTTTGACTCGTACAAGTATTCCCGCGGGGTAGTGGGGATTGCTGCTGGTTCTCCCAGTTTTCCGGGTGCAGCGGCCCTAACGGTTCTTGGCGCAGAACACAGTGGGGTCGGTATGGTCATGCTGCGTGAGAATTTTGTTGATCGCAATCTAATTCTTGAATCGAGCCCTCATGTGATTGCGGTGGACTCGGATTCCCCGCGGATTACCGGTTGGGCAATTGGTCCTGGATTTTCTGGTCGTGATCTCGAGCACACATTTTTGCTTCACGTTCTCGGCGGCCCACGCCCACTCGTGTTAGATGCTGGAGCATTGAGCTCGTTGGCGGGTTCACCACACTTACGTGCGGCGGTTGTTACTCGGTCAGGGGTTACGGTTGTGACTCCACATATTGGTGAGTTCCGTCAGCTCTTTCCTCGCGAGGATGACTCCGGCTGGGACTGGGACGTGGACTCGGTGCGGGCGGCGGCACGTGAATTGAATGCGATTGTTGTCGCAAAGGCTCCCCGGACTCTCGTGATTGGCCCGACTGGGCGTGCTTTCGTGGACATTGGGGCAAGCCCAGCTCTGGGTACGGCCGGCTCAGGTGACGTCTTGTCCGGAATTATTGGTGGGTTTCTGGCTGGGAATGATCTCACTCTCGTTGACCCTGTGTCCGTGGTGGCAGCCGCTGTCTGGATTCACTCGAGGGCGGGGCGTCTTGCCGAAGCACACGTGGCGAACCCGACCGCGGCTGATATCGGAAAGATGGTGGGGGAGGTGTTGGGCAATGTTTAATCCACATGCTGGTGACCGGGCGTGGGCGCAGGTGAGCGGTGAGGCAATCCTAGGCAATTACGACACCCTTCGAGCGACATCTGGAGTAGACGCAATGGCGGTTGTCAAAGCCGACGCCTATGGCCACGGGGCCGACGTTGTCGCGCCATTGCTGCGCTCCCATGGGGTGACCTGGTTGGGTGTTGCATTGCCTTCGGAAGCGATGGCTCTGCGGGCTGCGGGAGATACGGGAAAGTTATTGTGTTGGTTGAGCACACCAGGTGACCCCACACTTTCCGAGTGTGTCGGTGCCGATGTGGACTTGTCTGTTTCTAGTTTGCGGGAGTTACTTGAGATTGCCACAGCAGCTCGTGATGCGAATACTTGTGCGAATATTCACGTCAAAATCGACACTGGTTTAAGTCGAAATGGCGTTTCCCCTACCGATTTGGGTGCACTAATTAGCGAGTTGACGACTTTGATAGGCGAAGGAACTATCTGCGTTCGCGGGGTGTGGAGCCACTTGGCGAGTGCTGATGACCCTGATCTTGTGTTGTCCAGTAAATCAGTTTCTGCCCAAAGGTCAGTGTTCGTCGCTGCTTTAGACGATTTTGCAGCTGTCGGCATTGAGCCTGAATTTGTGCATCTTGCTAACACGGCGGGGGCATTGTGGCATCCGGATTCACGCTTCAATCTGGTACGCGTGGGAATTGGGATGTATGGCCTCTCGCCCAATGCCGAGCGCGCAGGGTCTGAGCAGTTGGGATTAATCCCGGCGATGACCGTGGTTGCGCGGATAAGTTCGCTGAAGAAAGTATCTGCGGGAGCGGGCGTGTCTTACTCACATACCTGGATTGCCAAGCGGGAGACACAGGTGGGGTTGGTGCCGGTGGGTTATGCCGATGGAATCCCGCGCAATGCGAGTAATCGGGTGGGAGTTGCGATCGGCGGAAAAATAGCCCCGCAAGTGGGAACCATCGCAATGGATCAGTTTGTAGTCGATTGCACGGATTTGGGTGCTGAGGTGTCTGCGGGTGCTGAGGTGTACGTGTTCGGTCCGGGTGCTCATGGTGAATGGACTGCGGATCAGTGGGGCCTGGCGTATGGAAGCCTCGGTTACGAAATAGTAACCCGATTAGGTGCGCGGATACCACGGGTTCACCTGTGAACGCGTGAATGTGATTCGATAGGGCGATTCGATTCAATAAACTCGAATTATGACGCTAGGGGGTGAAGCGCACAGGTGGCTGTTGATTTTGGCAAGGTAGCGGGGCGTGCTGCGCTCTCACTCGGCGCCGTGGCCCTCGGCGCTGCTGCTGGGGCTACCGCAGAGCGACTCGTCATGCGGCTGAGCGCTACGCCGAGTAGTGACGTTGATTTGGCGGAGTTTTATTCGTTGCACGGAGATCGGGTCGAAGTTGCCACTTCGGACGGCGCGGTACTGGTTGGCGAGGTTGATCGACTCCCTGGCTCTCGGGTCACAATCGTGCTACCACACGGTTTCGCTCTGAATCGCAATTTCTGGTACTACCAACGACTTGCTATACGCAACCGGGCGACCTTGGTGTTCTACGACCAAAGGGGACATGGCGAATCAATCGGCGCCACCGGTGCAGCGTCCCAGGATTACAGCATTAGCCAACTGGGTCGGGATTTGCATTCGGTGATCAATCAGCTTGCACCCGATGACCCTGTAATCCTGATTGGGCATTCCATGGGTGGCATGTCTATTTTGGCTTTGGTCGAACAGCACCCGGAGATTTTTGGTGCGCAGGTAATTGGGGTCGGACTAATTTCAAGTTCAGCCACATCGGTTGCTACATCAAGTCTGGGTTTGCCCACACCGATCTCCCGTGTTGTGCAAAGTCTCGTTCCCGGTGTCGCTGTTGCGATAGCAAAAGGTGGGGTTGCGCTTTCGCACTCACGGTGGAGCAAAACAGATTTGGGCCTGCTCATCACTCGCCTGTATTCATTTGGATCGGTTGCTCCGATCAATTCCGTTGATTTTGTCGCCGACATGATTTCGTCAACCGATTTCAATATTTTGGTTAAATTCTTGCCAAATATCTATGAACACAACACACTCGAATCACTTGAGCCACTGCAACAGGTGGACACTTTAGTGATTACTGGTGAATCCGACCGCGTGGTGCCGCCGGCCATGAGCGAGGCGATCATTGAGCGGGTTCCGGGTGCCGAGTTTGTTGTATTCGCTGAAAGTGGCCACATGGTGACGATTGAGCGGCATAAGGAAGTAAACGAGTTGTTGGCTGGATTTGTTGATCGAGTCATTGAAAGACTTGACCACCGTGAAGATTGAATCAGCCCAGGACATGCAAGCTTTGGGTGAATCAATTGCGGGGGTGGCTCGCGGTGGTGACGTGTTGATTCTCACCGGCGAGTTGGGAGCTGGCAAAACCACGTTCGCCCAAGGAGTCGCCCGTGGCCTAGGAATCACTGAACCGATAACCAGCCCAACATTCGTTATGAGCAAGTACTATCCGCCAGTTGCCAGCCTCGGGCTACTGCATCTTGATGTGTATCGGGTGGGTGCGGCCGATCAACTACTTGACCTCTGGTCTGAACTTGATGCTCAGAACTCGCTGACATTAGTTGAGTGGGGGATTCCTTGGGCAGGTGAGTTTGGAGATTGCGTAGTCGAAATGTGCATTGACTCTGAGCATACGGTTGGTTTCTCTGCCGTGTCTGCTTTGGGTGAATTGTTCTTAGGGCGGATTGAACCGGTGCTCGCATGATGATCCTTGCGGTAGACACGTCAACGGCATTGAGTTCTATCGCGCTTGTTGACTCAGGCACAGCAATTTCGATGGCGAGTCATAACGATGCTCGCGGGCATGTTGAAGCAATCGGATCTTTGTTCACACAACTAAGTCTCGATGCACATTACCTACCCGAACTGATTGCGTGCGGGATTGGTCCCGGTCCATTCACGGGGTTGCGAGTGGGAATTGCTTTTGCGCAAGGGCTGTCGGCAGCATGGTCGGTACCGGTAACCGGTGTGTGTTCCTTAGATGCCGCTGCCAACTTAATTATTCGCGAGACTCTCGTTGCACCCGGGAGTGAATTTATTGCAGCAACAGATGCTCGCCGCAAGGAGTATTACTGGGCAAGATTTGACGGTCGCGGAAACAGGCTCTCGGGTCCAAGGGTTGAGAGCATCCAGACGGTTACATCTTTGGCTGCTGACCTGAGTATTCCTTTGATCAGTGGGGTGTTGCCCCACGCGATTGATATCGCGGCGCGTGCTGAACGTGGAGACCGCCACGAAGTTTCTCCCATGTATTTGCGAGAAGCTGATGCTCAGCCGAGTGCCCCGGTCTCCTTATGACGACTTCAGTAATTGAGGTTCGGTCTATGCGCTGGTGGGATATTGACGCGGTCGACGCACTCGAGCAGGCACTGTTCCCGCGGGACCCTTGGTCAATTGACCAATGGTGGCGGGAGTTAGCCCAGCTTCATAATCACTATTTTGTTGTCGAGAGTGCCGGTGAACTGTGCGGGTATGCGGGGCTCAGTATCTCCGGTAACGATGCGGACATTCAGACAATTGCTATTTCAGATTCCTTTCAAAGACAAGGCATCGGTCGAAAGTTACTTGATCAATTGGTTGATCTTTCGCGTGATTTGGGTGTGACCTATATTTTTCTTGAGGTACGCAGTGATAATACGAGTGCGCTTTCCATGTATTCATCATTTGGCTTTGTGGAGATTAGCAAGCGGGCTAAGTACTACCCCGACGGAACTGATGCCGTGATTCTGCGTCGCGATGATCGCGAGAGTTCCCCATGAGTTCTGATGAACCATTAATTCTTGGCATTGAGACTTCATGTGATGAAACAGGGATTGGGATTGTTCGCGGTAGAGATCTTTTGGCTAATGCCTTGGCATCAAGTGCCCCGGAGCACGCCCGATTTGGTGGAGTAGTTCCCGAGGTGGCTAGCCGGGCTCATCTGGAAGCGATGTTGCCCACAATTGATCTTGCCTGTTCACAGGCAAGAATTTCTATGTCAGATATTGATGCAGTAGCGGTCACTGCAGGCCCCGGTCTGGTCGGTGCGCTGATTGTTGGGGTTGCATCTGCTAAGGCGATCGCCTTGGGACTGGGTATACCGATTTTTGGTGTCAATCATTTGGCAGCGCATGTGATGGTGGATGAGCTTGAACACGGACCCCTTCCTGAACCCGTAGTTGGATTGTTGGTGTCCGGCGGTCATTCATCCTTAATAAGCGTAAGTGATGGAAACTTTGAGGCACTTGGCCACACACTTGATGACGCGGCTGGAGAGGCATTCGACAAGGTTGCGCGGCTACTCGGATTGCCATTTCCTGGCGGACCCATGATTGACCAAGCAGCCCAAAGTGGTGATCGCGATTCGATTGATTTCCCACGGGCCCTTCGAACAGATCCGGTTCACGCCTTTAATTTTTCATTCTCTGGACTTAAGACTGCTGTGGCCCGGTGGGTCAAAGAACAACAGCGGGCGGGTAACACGATTTCGGTTCCAGACGTTGCCGCATCGGTGCAGGAGGCGATTGCAGATATCTTGACCAGCAAAGCGGTCATGGCTGCTGTTGCCCAAGACGCCCCGCACTTGGTGATTGCGGGGGGAGTGGCGGCTAATTCACGCTTGCGCGCTTTAGCGGCAGAGCGTTGTGCTGTCGCAGGGATCGAATTACGGGTGCCAAGTGCAGGGTTGTGTACCGATAATGGAGCTATGGTTGCGGCGTTGGGCTCACATCTGGTCCGAATTGGGGCGGCCCCTTCGCCAGTGGACTTTCCCGTCACGTCGACATTGGCAGTTGATCGAGTTCATTTCTAGTCTGACCCCCAGTGGGCGGATGTGGGTACCGGATTTCCGGTCACACTGACGGTGCGCTTGTGACTAATCCATAGATGTGATGCATTTTTCCCTCACGTAAATACGCGATATGAAATTGCCGTGAAGAAAATCCGTGATGCGGGACTCACCTTGGTGAATTTGGCGGGCTACCTACCCCGGGAAAGCATGGTCGCCGAAATTCTCACGGTTCCCGCTGCACTAAGACCGCCAGCTCGCTAGCCCCTGATCCCAGGACCACTATCGCCCAATCATTGTGATCTCCTTTGCCGGAAGCTTTGCGCAATTCCTTGAGTCCCCGCCGTGAGTCCTTTGTTTTGATTGCGATTCCGGGTAAATGCGCCACCCGAGATTTCACATCCTTGATCGGGAAGTGGTCGTGTACCTCGTATTGCCGTGCGTGGGCAAATGGGACGCTCGAAGTACCAAAAAGCCAAATCCCCTTTTCACCGACAGGACTCACACCCAGTTCACCGGCGACCTGTTGGCTGAGCCCTGCGCGAGTGATTGCTGGATCAAGTTCATAGAGAAAGCCACCAATGCAAATATCGTTCGCCACACTTTTTGTCGGGTTTGGGGAAGTCGAGATGACATTTGCTTGCTCGGTGCGTGAATCGATCATCACCGCGTGGACCCCGGTCATCGCATTTGTAGTGAACATTTCGATCAGGGTCCCGTCGACGCTGATCATGAATGAGGCCCAACCTCGGGGCGGAGCAAATGCAGGGGCGGCTTTCATGTAGATCTGGAATCTGTCGGCGAGAGCTGTGACAAAGGACAGGGACGGGGACCAGCGTTCGGGGTCGCGTTCGGGCAGGGCGCGGGCACCATCTGCTGTGCGAGATCCCACGCGCCGCGCTGGGTCAATAAATATTGTGTACTGGGCGGCCAGGTAGTGAGCGAAATCAACCTCGGTGCAGTCACGGGTCAATACGGTCGCTTCTGGCACATTGTGTGCGAGGAACGCGGCAGTGTCGGGGTGGCGCTCGAGTGCTGTAACGCGCAGACCGGCTTCGATGAAAGCAGCGCTGTCGCTGCCAAGACCTGCCGTGAGATCAATAACGTGGTTTACCCCGCTTTGAACGATCAAATTGGCATGGAACTGGGCAACTAGTGGATGGCTGGCCTGTTCAAGCCCGTCTCGGGTGAGCAACCAATGCTGGCGGGTCTGCCCTCCGGGCTTCCAGGCAATGCCAGCTTTTGAGCGCAGTTCACACTGTTCGATAGCTGCCCTTACCGCCTCAGGCTCATGGCCTTGGGCACGCAGGGAGGCGATTACCCCCAGTTCGCTGGCTCCCGCTTGGCCCAGTTCACCCGCTGCCGCAGAGATCAACTCCTCATTGGGAAGGTGGCTCACGGTTCAAGACTAGGGGTTCAGGACGCGTGTGCTGGCACTCGGTTTGACAGAGTGCTAACTGTTGCGTAATATTCGTTTGGCACTCTCACCATGTGAGTGCTAACTCTAAGAACCAATGAGATAAGACCCAATTATTCGTAATCGCGACCAGCTTCCGGGCTGGCGCCCACGAGCCGGAGGAATAAACCGTGTCGGTTTCCATTAAGCCCCTAGAAGATCGCATTTTGGTACAAACGCTGGAAGCGGAGCAAACGACCGCCTCAGGACTTGTTATCCCTGACACGGCGAAGGAAAAGCCCCAAGAGGGCAAGGTCCTCGCAGTGGGACCAGGTCGTTTTGATGAAGATGGCGATAAGCGCATCCCCTTGGACATCAAGGTCAACGATGTTGTCATTTATAGCAAGTACGGCGGCACCGAAGTGAAGTATGACGGCCAGGAGTACTTGCTGCTTTCTGCTCGCGACGTGCTTGCAATCGTTGAGAAGTAAATCTTCGAATCAACTTTTCGCGCTTGATGCTTGATTGTTTGGTGAGCCCCGCGAATCCTTTGGGAGCCGCGGGGCTCACCGCAATAAAAGACTCTATAAGAGATTTTCCGCTAGCTAACTGAGGGAATAACACCATGGCAAAGATTCTTGAATTTGATGAGAGCGCTCGGCGTAGCCTTGAGCGCGGAGTGAATGCACTCGCTGATGCGGTGCGAGTAACCATTGGCCCTAAGGGTCGCAACGTGGTAATCGACAAAAAATGGGGAGCCCCCACGATCACCAACGACGGCGTAACAATCGCTCGAGAGATTGAACTGGAAAATCCCTATGAAAACTTGGGTGCGCAACTAGCCAAGGAAGTTGCCACTAAGACCAACGATGTTGCTGGGGATGGAACGACCACGGCGACCGTGCTCGCACAGGCAATGGTGACCGAAGGCTTGAAGCAAGTCGCCGCAGGGGCAGCTCCCATGGCCATTAAACGCGGCATGGACGCGGGAGTGGCTGCAGTTACCGCCGAACTATCCAAGATGGCTCGTGAAGTCTCTGGAAAAGAAGAAATCACCAATGTGGCCGCTATCTCCTCGCAGGATCGTGAGATCGGTGAACTGATCGCAGACGCATTCGACAAGGTCGGCAAAGACGGCGTGATCTCGGTCGAAGAATCCAGCACTACCGCAATGGAGATGGAATTCACCGAAGGAATGCAGTTCGACAAGGGTTACATCTCGCCATATTTCGTGACCGATCAGGAGAGCATGGAAGCAGTACTGGACGACCCGCGTATCCTGCTAGTTCAGGGCAAGATCTCGTCGGTTGCCGAAGTGTTGCCTTTGGTTGAAAAAGTCGTCGAGACGGGCAAGCCACTGTTGATTATCGCCGAAGATGTTGATGGAGAAGCGCTTTCGACCCTGGTTGTTAACCGGATTCGCGGAACTTTCTCCTCGTGTGCGGTGAAAGCTCCAGCATTCGGTGATCGTCGCAAGTCAATCCTCGAAGACCTTGCTGTCCTGACCGGTGGTCAAGTGGTTTCAGCTGACATTGGCCTCAAGCTGGACCAGGTTGGTTTGGAAGTACTCGGGAGCGCCCGTCGCGTTGTGGTTACCAAGGACAACACGACTGTTGTCGACGGTGGCGGAAGCGCAGACGCGGTGGCTGATCGCGTTTCTCAGATCAAGAGTGAGATCGAGCGCTCAGATTCGGATTGGGATCGCGAGAAGTTGCAGGAGCGCCTTGCCAAGATTGTTGGCGGCGTTGTTGTGATCAAGGTTGGCGGACACACCGAGGTCGAACTCAAGGAAAAAAAGCACCGAATCGAAGACGCAGTCTCGGCTACTCGCGCTGCTATCGAGGAGGGGATTGTGTCCGGTGGTGGCACCGCCCTTGTCCAGGCCGCGAAGGTGTTGGATACCAATCTTGGGATGACCGGCGATGAAGCAACTGGTGTTTCCATTGTTCGCAAGTCGACCTCAGAGCCACTTCGCTGGATTGCGGAGAATGCCGGTGAGCACGGTTATGTGGTTGTTTCCCAGGTCGCGGCGATGCCTTCCGGGCACGGACTGAACGCAGCGACCGGTGAATACGGCGATCTGATGGCTCAGGGTGTAATTGATCCGGTCAAAGTCACTCGTTCGGCATTGCAGAACGCCGCATCAATAGCGGCGATGCTGCTGACTACTGAGGCACTGGTGGTTGACAAGCCAGTCGATGAAGAGCCAGATGCAGGTCAGGGACATCACGGGCACTCGCATTAGTGAGTCGTTAACGTTTTTTCATATAAGTAAGGGCGGGACCGGATTTCCGGTCCTGCCCTTACTTATGAATGGATGATTACGATGCAGTTGCAACCTGAGGTGGGGGACTGATCGCGCCAGCGGTGAGTTCAAGGCCGAGGGCCGCGTTGGCTGCCAAGCGGCCCTCGTAGATGTCTTCGCGATCGTCTTCGGTCAGACCACCCCACACCCCGTAGGGCTCTTTGACTGCGAGAGCGTGCTGGGCGCACTGCAACTTGACGGGGCAGGCTCCGCATATTGCTTTTGCTGCTGCGTCCCGATTGACGCGGGCTGGGCCACGCTCGCCTTCAGGGTGAAAAAACACATTGGGATCTTCGCCACGGCACAGGCCAATGAGCTGCCAGTCCCAAATGTCCGCGTTGGGTCCGGGTAGCCGGGATATGTCAGCCATGATGTCTCCTTGTTGATTGGGTGCCAGGACTAAAGAATACAAATCGTTTCATAGGTTGGTCAATATAAATGGGGGTGATGTCGGTCACAAGATGCGCAGATGGCCGTGATGCCTCACAATATGGGCGATGCCAGCAATAATTAATGCGCAATCTGAGGCCAGCAGCCTATGGGTCAGCGTGGCCGTTGCGGCTCGTAGATTGGGGATAGCGCCCGCTACTTTGCGCACCTGGGATCGACGCTATGGCTTGGGACCAAGTCAACGCGAGGGAGGATCTCACCGGCGGTACTCGGTGGTCGATCTAGCCCGGCTGGACTACATGGCCGCTCTGATCCGTTCGGGAAGTTCCCCGGCGCAAGCCGCCGCCACAGCATTGTCCCGCACATTTACCCCTGAAGAGTGCGCACCAATCGCTTCACGTCCGGCAACGGTGATTGGGGGTGGTGCTGCACTAGGTCGAGTTGGCGGCGGCAATGTGGTGGCAACGCCGGGGGGCGACCGCAGGGTTCGAGGATTGGCAAAGTCAGCGAGCGCAATTGATCAAACTGCCTGCGCATCCATTATTTCTGAGTCATTGCATGACATTGGTGTGATACCCACGTGGGAGGAACTACTGATGCCGGTATTGAAAAGTATCGGCGAAATGTGGGAGCTTCGCGAGTGCGGAATTGAAGTGGAGCATGTTCTTTCCACGGCTGTTCAAGTCGAGCTATCCGCTTTCTCATTCAAGACTGCCACACAAGCGTCCCGCGGAACAGTGCTTTTGGGCGCGCTAGCAGGAGACGATCACCAGTTGCCACTCTGGGCGGTCGGAGCGGCTTTGGCTGAGCAGGGAATTCGATTCGTTCACCTCGGCGGGGGGTTACCCCTGGAAAGCCTGAGCGATGTGATCTCGCGCATCGGTCCCAGCGGGGTCTTCCTGTGGTCACAACTCCAGGGCTCGGCTGACGCCGACCGCCTTGATGGGCTTCCTTCCCTTCGTCCGAACCCGAGAATTGTGATTGGCGGGCCTGGCTGGCGAAATGCGCCACCGAGAGGGGTTCATGTAGCCGATAGCTTGGGCGGCGCGGTCGCGCTCATGAGCGAAATCATCGCCGACTAACCTAGGACTTTCACCCCAAGGAGGCCCCATGGTTGAGCGGACAAGCAAGGTTGCATTGCTGGGACTGACATTTGATGACGTCCTCCTCTTGCCAGGAATCTCAGATGTTGTACCAAGTGAAGTGGACACAACTGCTCGGGTCACCAAAAACATTTCTGTCAAAATGCCATTGGTGTCTAGCGCGATGGACACTGTCACTGAATCTCGAATGGCGATCTCCATGGCGCGCCAGGGCGGTGTTGGTGTTTTACATCGCAATTTGTCCGTACAGGCGCAAGCCGCTCAGGTGGATTTAGTAAAGCGCAGCGAAGCGGGAATGGTGCACGACCCCGTGACGTGCGCACCGACCGACGTGTTAGCTGATGTCGATCGACTGTGCGGCCGTTACCGCATTAGCGGCGTTCCCGTAGTTAATCCGGATGGAACTTTGATGGGAATCGTTACCAATCGTGACATGCGATTTGAAGACAACATGGCACGCCCGGTGAGTGAAGTGATGACCCCAATGCCCCTTGTCACAGCACCAGTTGGTGTCGCACCACTTGATGCACTCAATCTTTTAGCAGCCAAGAAAGTTGAAAAACTGCCACTGGTCGATGCCGATGGGAAGCTACGCGGCTTATTCACGGTCAAAGATTTTGTAAAGATAGATAAATATCCACACGCTTCTAAAGATGCGCTCGGTAGATTAATCGTTGGTGCAGCGATTGGCGTCGGCGATGACTCATTCACGCGCGCAACAGCATTGGTTGCCGCCGGCGTTGACTTTCTCATCGTAGATACAGCACACGGGCACTCACAAGCAGTGTTAGACATGGTTGCTCGTCTCAAAAATGCGTTTGATGTTGATATTGTCGGCGGAAATATTGCCACTCGTGAAGGCGCACGGGCGCTCATTGATGCCGGTGCTGACGGAGTGAAGGTGGGCGTTGGCCCGGGCTCAATTTGCACCACCCGGATTGTTGCAGGTGTGGGTGTTCCGCAAATTACGGCTATCGAAGAAGCGGCATCGGTTGCGCACGCTGCAGGTATCCCCATAATCGCAGACGGCGGGATTCAGTACAGTGGAGATATCGCTAAGGCAATTGTTGCTGGGGCAAGTATTGTGATGCTGGGTTCGTTACTTGCCGGGTGCGAGGAAGCACCCGGCGATGTCGTTTTTGTCAATGGCAAACAATTTAAGTCCTATCGCGGCATGGGTTCTCTTGGCGCAATGCAAAGTCGTGGCGAAGCCCGTTCCTATTCAAAGGATCGTTATTTTCAGGATGATGTTCTCAGTGACGACAAACTTGTCCCTGAGGGAATTGAAGGCATGGTTTCCTACCGTGGACCACTTGAGGCGGTGGCCCATCAAATTGTCGGCGGCCTACGAGCTGCCATGGGCTACGCGGGTGCGCACACTATGGCTGAACTTGGCGAGAAGGGCCGCCTCGTGCAAATCACGGCTGCGGGGTTGCGCGAGAGTCACCCGCATGACATTCAAATGACAATCGAAGCGCCAAACTACTCAGGACGGGAATCATGGTAGAAGTCGTTATTGGTGGGACGAAGTCGGCTCGCCAAGGGTTTTCGTTCGAGGAAGTAGCGATCGCTCCGCAACGGAGAACGCGCGACGCTTCTGAAGTGTCAACTTCTTGGAACATCGACGCTTACAAGTTTGACACGCCTTTTATTGCGGCTCCCATGGATTCAGTAGTATCACCCGAAAGTGCCGTCACGATTTCGCGTAATGGAGCCCTTGCAGTTCTCAACCTCGAAGGCTTGTGGGGAAGATATGAAAATCCAACAATTTTTCTTCATGAAATCGCACAGGTTGACCCCGATCAGGCAACCACCTTACTGCAAAAATTGTATGCAGAAAAACCGGTAGATGCCGGACTGATCAAGAATCGGATTGCCCAGCTCAAAGAAACTGGAATCACAGTTTCTGTTGCGGTGTCACCGCAACGAACAGCCGAGCTCGCACCAATTGCTGCAAGTAGTGGAGCTGACATTCTAGTGATCCGTGGCACAACCGTTTCAGCTGAGCACGTCGCTGCAAGTGGAGAGCCACTTAACCTCAAGAGTTTCATCTACGACCTTGATATCCCGGTAATTGTTGGCGGCTGTGCAACGGCGCAGGCGGCCCTTCACTTGATGCGAACAGGGGCTGCTGGTGTCCTGGTGGGGTTCGGTGGTGGTTCGGCCCACACCACTGCGGAAGTTCTCGGAGTGCGTGTTCCGATGGCAACGGCGATCGCTGATGTTGCTTCAGCGCGACGGGACTATCTTGATGAATCTGGTGGCCGCTACGTCCACGTGATCGCTGACGGGTCAATGGGAAACAGCGGGGATATTGTCAAAGCATTTGCGTGCGGAGCCGATGCGGCGATGGTTGGGTCGGTTCTCTCCCGTGGAACCGATTCACCAGGCGGGGGAACACACTGGGGCTCGGAAGCATGGCACCAGACCCTGCCGCGTGGGGAACGTCAGCCAATGAAGCAAGTAGGAACCCTTGACCAGATACTCAATGGCCCAGCCACAACCGGCGACGGAACCATGAACCTTGTTGGGGCGTTGCGTAAAGCAATGGCGACGACCGGCTACAGCGACTTGAAGGAATTCCAGCGTGTTGAAATGATTGTGTCCTAATCATGGCCGGGGTGATAGAAGACCTGGATTACTGGTCGCGGGTGAACCGGTTAGCGACTAACACATCCGGTGATTGCATCACCGTCACATCTCCCTATGGCGACACATTGTATTCACTAGCGCTATCTCGAGAGAGTGATGTTTCCACTGCCGTACACACGGCACAAGCGGCGCAAGTGGCGTGGGAGAGCCTCAGCTTGAGAAATCGCGCAAGAGTGTTCCTGCGCTTTCATGACTTGGTGCTCGCGCATAAAGACGAACTCTTGGACTTGATTCAGTGGGAGACGGGGAAAGCTCGGCGCGATGCTAATGAGGAACTGCTGGACGTTACGCTCAATGCTCGCTACTACGCCCGGCACTTGAGGGCACTGAAAAACCGTAAGCACTCAGGAGCTTTTCCCTTGTTGATTAGTGCAATTGAGCGCCATGTTCCAGTGGGTGTGGTGGGGATTATTGCTCCATGGAATTACCCACTCACCCTTGCGGTGAGTGATGCGATTCCGGCGCTACTGGCGGGTAATGCAGTTGTGCTGAAGCCGGACCCGCTGACATCAGCCACGGCTCTTTACGTAATCGATTTGCTGTACCGTGCCGGATTGCCGGAGGGACTATTTGGTGTTGTGATCGGTGACGGGGAAACACTGGGTATACCACTGATCAGTGAAGTGAATTTTCTTATGTTCACTGGCTCGACCACAGTGGGTCGAATTGTCGCTGCTCAATGTGGTGAGCAACTTATTGGTGCTGCATTGGAACTTGGTGGTAAGAACGCCATGATCATCCGTGCCGATTCCGATGTTGACAAAGCCGCTGAGATCGCCACTCGGGCATGTTTTGGTAATACAGGTCAGCTCTGCGTCAGTATTGAACGACTTTACGTGCACGAAAGTATCGAGCAAGCATTCCTTGAATCGTTCGTGCGCAAAACCCGCTCAATGACCTACCAGGACAGCGTGGGTTGGGGAGGTTCTTTTGGACCGCTCATTAGCCCAGTTCATGCGGCTCGGGTCATGGCATTTATTTCTGATGCCCGCGAAAAAGGTGCCAAAATTCACACAGGCGGTGAGTTGGCAGGTAATGCCACGATCGCCCCCACAATATTGACCGGAGTCACTGAGCAGATGAGTCTGTGCCGAGAAGAAATATTCGGCCCCGTGGTAGCGGTCAGCGCTTTTGCCACCGATAGCGAGGCGGTTCGGTTGGCAAATGATTCAGAGTACGGCCTCAACGCAAGCGTGATCTCCAAGGACAAGAAGATCGCCCTCGCCATTGCCAAAGAACTCCACGCGGGGACAGTTAATGTCAATGAAGGCTATGCGACTGCTTGGTCAACCCTTGGTTCGCCAATGGGTGGTTTTGGTGCGTCAGGACTTGGCCGCAGGCACGCGATTGCAGGGATTTTGCAATACACGCAGTCTCAAACAATTGCGACTCAAAACGGATTGGGATTTGGTCCGCCATTTGGTTTAAGTGATGAAAAGTGGGGGAATCTACTCACCGCGTTTTTGGGAGCAATGAAAAAAATCGGCTGGCGCTAGGAGCACCAGCCGATTCAATTACTGATTAATCTAGGAAATCCCGGCTGCCTTCGCGACCGATCGTGCTGTCAGTACGCGTGCCAAGTGCAAGCGATAGTCAACGTCAGCATCCTCGTCAGCAAATGGTGAAAGATTGTCCGATGCGTACATTGAGGCTGCTTCGACCTCAGCGATCGAACTTGCACCAACAAGTGCTTGCTCAACAGCGCTGGCCCGGTGGGGTGTCCCACCAACATTGGTTAAGCCAATACGGGCTTCTGCGATTTTTCCACCTTCCATTCGGACGGCCGCGGCAACACCGATGATGCTCCAGGCTTGGGCAGCGCGGTTAAATTTTTCGTAGTGGCCGCCCCAACCATCAAGCTTGGGAAACGCGATGCTCACCAGAATTTCATCGGGACCAACTGCAGTTTCAAACGGTCCTTGGAAAAAATCGGCGGCGGCGACGCATCGTTGACCAGTTGCGCCGGCAATGGTGAACTCGGCATCTAGGGCCAGCGCAACAGGTGGCTGATCTGCACGTGGGTCACTGTGTGCGAGAGCGCCACCGAGGGTTCCGCGGTGGCGGATCTGCGGGTCAGCGACACTCGCTGTCGCATCAGCGAGAACTTTGAGACTGGACTTCACCGCTGGATCGTTCATGACCGCGTGGTGAGTGGTTCCGGCGCCGATCACGATCTTGCCGCCCTCATCCTTGATCCCCTTGAGCTCAGGGATGCTGGAACAATCGACGACAACTGACGGAGCGTTTAGACGAAGCCGAAGCACTGGGACCAGTGATTGTCCGCCACCCATGAGCTTGGCATCTTCGCCACCCTCTGCCAGAGCTGCAAGAGCGTCTTCCACCGAACTAGCCTTCTTGTAATCAAAAGCGACCGGAATCATTATTTGCCTCCTTGGGCAGCTTGAATTGTTTTCCAGACAGTCATGGGCGTTGCCGGCATCAGGACGTCGTTGACGCCAAGGTGCCGGATCGCATCAACGATCCCGTTGATGATCGCTGGTGTTGATGCAATCGCACCGGCCTCACCAACACCCTTAGTCCCCAATGGATTAGTCGTTGAAGGGGTGCAGGTGGTGTCAGTGATGAAAGATGGCAGATCTGGCGCGCTGGGAATCAGATAGGTGGACAGATTTGCATTTTGTGGCTGTCCATCCTCGTCATAGTTTGCGCCTTCATAGAGTGCTTGCGCAATCCCCTGGGCAACGCCACCGTGTACTTGACCTTCAACAATCATTGGGTTCACTTGAACACCAACGTCGTCGACGCAGACGTACTTGCGCACGGTCACCTTGCCCGTCTCGGTGTCCACTTCCATAGCGGCAAGGTGGGTTCCATGCGGGTAAGAAAAGTCCTGCGGGTCGATTGTCGCCTCGGCGGAGAGAGTGGGTTCGACACCGTCAGGCAAGTTGTGTGCGGTGAAGGCCTCGAACGCGACGGCACCAAGTGGCTGAGATTTTTCGGGGTCGCCTTTGACTTGGAATACCCCGTCGACGTACTCGAGGTCCTCTGGGCTGCATTCAATTTGGTGTGCTGCGATCACCCTGGCTTTCTCGACCAGCCGCTCGCTAGCCTCCTTAATTGCCTGTCCTCCCACTGCGAGGGATCGCGAACCGTAGGTGTCCATGCCGTAGGGCGCACGGCCCGTATCACTGTGCACAACCTCAATGTCCTCAACCGGAACACCCAGAATACTTGAGGCGATCTGACTCCACGCGGTTTCATGGCCTTGACCGTGTGGGGAGGTTCCGGTGATGACTTCTACCTTGCCGGTTGGCAGGACCCGAACTGTGCAGTGTTCCCAACCACCGGCGACATATTTCAATGCGCCAAGCGTGCGCGATGGAGCCAAGCCACACATTTCAGTGAAGGTCGAGATCCCTATTCCCAACTGAACTCGATCACCGGAATCTCGGCGACTCTTTTGCTCAGCGCGCAAACCCTCGTAATCAAACAGTTCCAGCGCGCGTGCTGTTGCCAGCTCGTAGTTACCCGTGTCATAGGTAAGTCCGGCAATTGTTGTGTAGGGGAACTCTTCGTGCTTAATCCAGTTTTTACGACGAAGTTCCATGGGTTCCATGCCAAGCTCTGCGGCGAGTTCGTCCATGATCCGTTCGATTGCATAGGTCGATTCAGGTCGGCCAGCACCGCGGTATGCATCAGTTGGCGTCGTGTTGGTGAATACACCCGTGCACTGGAAGTCGTAGGCATCCATTTTGTAAATACCCGGATACATAAACATGCCCAGAAGAGGAATTCCTGGAGTAATGATTTGCAGGTAAGCGCCCATGTTGGCCTTCAAGTCAACTTTTAGCCCAACCAATGTCCCGTCGGACTTCGCAGCGATCTCAATGTCTTGAATTTGATCGCGCCCATGATGGGTCGCCACCATGTCTTCGCTGCGGGTTTCGGTCCATTTCACCGGGCGTCCCAATTTACGAGCTAATTGGGCAACCAGAATTTCCTCACGGTAGATCTGTAACTTTCCCCCAAATCCACCGCCGACATCGGGTGCGATGACGCGCAGATTATTTTCGGGAATTCCAGTTACCAGTGCAATGAGTAGACGCAAAATATGCGGGATCTGGGTCGAAGTCCACATGGTGATTTCGTCGGACATGCCCATTGGGGCAGCAACAACGCTGCGGGGCTCCATGAACGCAGGGATGAGACGTTGATTAATCAACCGACGTTTGATAACAACATCTGCTTCTTTCACTTTCTCGTCATAACCACCACCGAGGTTGTAGACGTAGCAGGTGTTGGTGCCCTTGTCCTCGTGGACGAGTGTTGATCCAGGGCTGATTGCACTTTCCATATTCACAACGGCCTGTAGCGGTTCGTAGTCAACGGACATTGCTTCGAGTGCGTCAGCCGCGCTGACTGCGTCTGTGGCTAAAACAACCGCAACGCAATCACCCACATGATGGACCGTGTCTTTGGCAAGAGCGGGAAAGTCCGGAGCAACCATGTCGTCGGTCACCGGCCAGACGCAGGGAACCGAGCTATTTAGTTCCCCGAGCTCAGCCGCGCCAAAGGCCGCAACCACATTAGGCATTGCCAGTGCACCACTGACGTCAAGGTGGGTAATTTTTGCGTGTGCAAGTGGACTGCGCAATATCGCCATGTGGACGGTTCCGGGGAGTTGAATATTGTCTGTCCAGTTTGTTTGCCCGTGAAGTAACCGTGCATCCTCCTTGCGCTTAATGGGACGCCCGAGTGCCGTTCCTGCATCTACTACATCAGTCATGACTTAGCTCCTTCCATGAGTTCGGCCGCACGTTGAACACTTTTGACAATGTTGTGGTAGCCAGTGCAGCGGCAAAGATTGCCTTCCAGGCCCTCGCGAATTTCTGCCTCAGTTGGATTGGGGTTCTCATTGAGCAAGTCAATGGAACTGATCACCATGCCCGGCGTGCAGTAGCCGCACTGCAATCCGTGGCACTCCTTGAATGCAGATTGAACTGGGTGCCAGTCATTTCCATCGGAGACCCCTTGAATTGTGGTGATCTCACTGCCGTCGGCTTGAACCGCCAACATACTGCATGACTTCAGGCTTACTCCGTCAACGAGGACGGTGCATGCGCCACAGTTCGAGGTGTCGCAACCGACTACGGTGCCGACACGACCTAAATCCTCGCGCAAAAAATGCACAAGGAGGGTTCGAGGTTCTACTTCCTTTTGATAAGTGGTGCCGTCGACGGTCACCTTTATGTGCTGCATGGGGCCCCTTTTCACGGTTGCTGGTGACGAAACTGTATGACGAAGATCACAGTTATGTGGCGAAATTCCAAAAATACATCCATTCGACCGATTTGTGACAAATTGGTGGGGCCGCTGATTTAGTTGCGCGTAAGGGATAGGAACCGCGCGCAGTGGCTAGGAGCGTTACCGTGCGGGCTCTAGTCTAGGCAATCTTCAACAAGAGGAGATGCGGGATGGATCAGCCCCAAGTAGCGAATATTGCCATTGTCGGAGCAGGCTTTGCTGGACTAGTGAGCGCCAAAGTCTTTAAGGACTTTGGTTGGTCGGTTACGGTGTTTGAAAAGGACTCTGAAGTAGGTGGAGTGTGGTCGAGCTCACGGCGTTATCCGGGGCTCACGACTCAAAATGTACGAAGCACCTATGCGCTATCAGATTTCCCCTACCCAAAAGATTACCCTGAATGGCCTTCCGGTGAGCAAGTACAAAAATATATGGCCGCCTACGTGGATCATTTTGGACTCGGTGGAGCGATCGCACTCAATACGATGGTGGACTCGACCACATTTGATGAAGCCACGCAATCGTGGAGCGTAAAAACGAGTGATTCTCTAGGAAATCATGAAGAAAAATTCGATTTTTTGGTCGTTGCAAATGGAATCTTCTCTGACCCTTTTGTGCCGAAATTTGACGGAGAGCAAGCGTTCCTCGACGCGGGCGGCACAATCGAGCACGCGTGTGACTTCCATAGTGTCGACGAAGTCGTTGGTAAAGACGTCCTCGTGGTCGGATTTGGAAAGTCCGCCTGTGACGTGGCGGCCGCAACGGTAGGGACGAGTAAATCCACCACCGTGGTTGCCCGGAAAATTATTTGGAAGATCCCCAAGAAATTCAAGAACGTGCTCAATTACAAGATGCTGCTCCTCACTCGCATGGGCGAAGCTTTGTTTCCCTATGTTGAGTTGAAGGGATTTGAAAAATTCTTGCACGGCAAAGGAAAAGCTGTGAGTGCAGGAATGCTGGGCAGTGTGCAATCGGTTGTGACTTCCCAATTTAAGTTAGATGACGTTGATCTCAATCCACATACGGGTCTGGACACCATTGTTCGCAGTACCGTGAGTTTAGCTTCTGACAATTTCTTCTCATATGTCCAAGAAGGGAAGTTAGTTATTGAACGTGATACTGAAATAACTAGGCTTGACCCTGGAATGGCGACACTTGGCAATGGAAAACAGATCCCGGTCGAGGCAATTATTTGTGGAACAGGTTTTTATCAGAGGGTTCCGTTTTTTTCTCCAGAATTGATGGACAGAGTTACCGACTCTAAGGATAATTTTAGGCTCTACCGACAAATATTGCCGATTGGTGTACCACGTTTGGCGTTCAATGGTTACAACTCATCATTCTTTAGTCAACTAAATGCTGAGGTGGGAGCTTGGTGGATCGCAGCGCATATGTCAGGGATGCTGGACTTACCCAGTGATTCTGAACAGATCGCCTTCACTGACAAAAGACTGGAGTGGATGGAAGAACGTACAGAGGGAAAACACGCTCGTGGCACTAACATTATCCCGTTTTCAGTTCACAATGTCGATGAATTGCTTGCAGACCTGGATGAGAATATCAGTGGCTTTAAGCGCTTTCAAGAATGGTTATTGCCAATTGATCCGAGAAATTATGCCCGCATAGAGGGTAAGCTAATCAAGCGCCGAGATGAGCAAGTCGGCGCTGTGAAAAGTGGGTAGCCGCTACTCCATGAGAAGTGGAATCGCCGGGGTCGCCTGTTCGGGGCCCATCGCGCTGTAACCACCGTCGGCGGCCCAGTCCGCCCCGGTGACAACAGAAGAAGCGTCGCTGCAAAGAAAAGCAATCACTCGGGCCACCTCCCGTGGGTCGCCGACTCGTTGGGTGAGGTGAAATGGTGCGGCAACAGCATCAGTTTTCTGTCGGTTACCACCGGAGAGCGAATCCATGATGGCCGACCAGGTCCATCCAGGGGAGACAGAATTCACCCTGATGTGATCCGGTGCGAAATCCATGGCCATGTTTCGAGTGAGTTGGACCATGGCGGCCTTGGACACCGGATACGTCCATCGCCCGATCTGTGCAACCTTGGAACTAATGGAAGTGAGATTAACAATTGAACCACCGCCACGCTTAACCATGTGTGGACGCACGGCCTGAGCAAGCATTGCAGCACTGGCAACATTCACATTGAAAGTATTCATCCATTCCTCGCGCGTGCTATCAGCTCCGGAGTCCTCATAGGAGCAAGCCAGGTTGATCAGCAGGTCAATCCCACCCCACGTTGCGGTAGTTTGACTGACAATTTCGGAGATTCCTGTGTCGCTGGTGATATCGGTGCATAGTCCTGAAGCGGCTGCACCGCATTGGTTGAGGGCCTCTGCTAGCCCGGCGCGGTTGATATCGACTAAATAAATGTGTGCACCTTGGTCGACCAATTCTTGGGCGACGGCGATTCCAAAAATTGTGGCCGCCCCGGTGAGAATTGCAACTTTGCCTGTGAGCGGATCAGCGTTCGTTGTCATCGTGGATTCCTTTCGTCTGGGGACATGAACTGAATTCAATCTCATTTGAGGATCATGGTGTGGTGGATAGTAGAGCGAGTTGATCCACTTGCCAAGCCATTCACAGAGGCCAATATCCAGAAAACGCAAGAAATATCGCTATTTGGGTGCGTATTTGGGTAAACTGATGAAAACTGTGACATGGTAGTGAAGGAATTGCTCAGTGAGCACACACTATTTCGGACCCACGATTTAGACGATGCCAGAGATCAAGTCGCTCGTGTGTTTTGTCCGCATCGACTGACTACTGCAGCCGCATCAGGGGAAGTGGACACTGTTCATAATTCGGTAAAACTCACGGATGTGTCACTGAACTACCTGGATTACGGCGCCGAAGTCAACATAACCCCAGGGGAGCTCAATTCCTTTTTCCTCGTCCAGATTCCACTTTCTGGCGGAGGACGAGTGACCTGCGGCTCTCAAAATATTGAGTCAAGTACCCAGGTCGCTTCGATTCCTTCTCCTACCGAGCACCTTGACATGACCTGGCAGGCACAATCGCCACACTTGCTTATTCATCTTTCACGGCACAGTGTGGAAACTCGCCTCGAAGAGCTCATGGGCAGGAGCCTCTCGGTGCCAATCCGATTCGATCTTGCTATGCGGATGGATAGCCCGGGCATTAGATCGTGGCGCCAGATCGTCGATGTCTTAGTTCAAAATTTTGACAGTGATGTTCCCGGGCTTCATGAAAGCGTTCAAGCAGAAATAGAGTCGGCATGTATTACCGGTCTACTCACAGCTCAACCACATAACTATTCGGCGAGCCTGACGAATGCCGCAGAGCCGGCCGCGCCTCGCTCCGTGCGAAGAGCCATGTCATTGTGTGAGGAGAAAACCTATGACAATCTGACCATTAGCGAGATGGCTGCGCATGCGGGGGTCAGCGTCCGAAGCTTGCAAGAAGGGTTTCGTTCCTACGTGGGACTCTCGCCCACTCAGTATTTGCGCGAAGTCAGGCTCCGCGGAGCCCATGAGGAGTTGAGCCAATCCGAAAACGGTGATCGTACGGTCTCTGAAATCGCCGGGGGTTGGGGTTTCACCCACCTAGGTCGCTTTTCCCACTACTACGCAGATCGTTACGGGCAACTTCCATCAGAGACTTTGCGCGGTGCTTAGCTCGCCAACTCGCTAATTTGACGTGTCTGCGAAGTCAGCGTGTGATGGGTGCGATTATGGTTAGGTAATGACCGCGACGGCCAAAACATATGTACGTTCGTCAGTGGTCGGCGCGATCTTTTTCTTTTTGCCCTTCGGTGTCGTTGCACTCACTTTGTCCTTTACGGCACGCCGTCGGTTCAGGAATGGCGATGAAAGTGGGGCGGTGCGAGCCTCACGCTGGGCCAAGAGATTCATGATTTTGACGTATGTCGTCGGTGTAATTATCTACTTGCTGATCATTGTCTCGCTCCTCGCACTCGGTGCATTTAGCAGCTGACGTCACCCGATCGGGTCACAGACGTAAATCGCACGGCTACTACGCTTGGGCGATGCTGCTCAATCCTTCTGGACCCGTACTTGTGATTGACTTCGGTGCCCAGTACGCGCAGCTGATCGCTCGCCGGGTGCGCCAAGAAAATATTTTTTCCGAAATTGTTGCCCACACAATTACGGCTGATGAAGTGAAGGCTAAATGTCCTTCGGCGATTATTCTCAGTGGCGGGCCGTCCAGCGTGTATGCAGAAGGTGCACCCACATTTGACTCGACAATTTTTGATCTGGGTTTTCCAATTTTTGGAATCTGCTACGGCTTTCAATTGATGGCTAACTCACTCGGTGGTGAAGTAGCTCAAACTGGTACCAGCGAATATGGACGCACAGAACTGTCCACACAAAATGCCACGATTTTTTCCGATGTGCCCGAGTCGATTTCAGTGTGGATGAGTCACGGGGATGCCGTGATATCAGCTCCACAAACTTTTAAAGTCTGTGCAGTTTCGGCAGGTGCTCCGGTGGCAGGTTTTGAAGATCTTGAGCATTCGCGGGCTGGCGTGCAGTTTCATCCAGAGGTCTTACATTCGGAGTATGGCCAGAAAGTGCTCTCCAATTTCCTGATTCACGTGGCCCACTGTGAACAAAGTTGGACCATGTCCAACGTAATCGACGAGCAGGTCGCCAAGATTTCTGCACAAATTGGTGATTCGGCAGTTATCTGTGGGCTCTCTGGCGGAGTCGACTCGGCAGTAGCTGCTGCATTGGTACATAAAGCCGTGGGGGATCAACTCACCTGCGTTTTTGTTGACCATGGGCTATTGCGCGCCGGTGAAGCGGAACAGGTTGAACGTGAGTACGTGGCCGCCACAGGGATCACACTGGTAGTGGTTGATGCAAAAAAAAGATTCCTTGATGCACTCGCGGGTATCACCGATCCCGAGACTAAACGCAAAATTATTGGCCGCGAATTTATTCGAGTTTTTGAAGATGCGGCAGGGCAAGTGGTGGAGACCGCAGGCAGCGCTGGTCACAAAGTGAAATTCTTGGTGCAAGGAACTTTGTATCCCGATGTTGTGGAATCTGGTGGTGGTTCAGGAACAGCCAATATCAAGAGCCATCACAATGTTGGCGGTTTGCCAGAAGACCTTGAGTTCACTCTGGTTGAGCCATTACGAACATTATTCAAAGACGAGGTCCGACAGGTGGGTATCGATCTAGGTTTGCCTCCGGAAATTGTGTGGCGACACCCATTCCCTGGCCCCGGTCTTGCAATTCGTATTATCGGGTCGGTCAACGAAGAGCGGTTGGAGATTTTGCGCCGCGCTGACCTCATTGCACGTGAGGAACTTACCGCTGCGGGGCTCGATCGTGATGTGTGGCAATTTCCTGTCGTGCTTTTGGCGGACGTCAGGAGCGTTGGGGTTCAAGGCGATGGCCGCACCTACGGGCATCCAGTGGTGCTACGCCCTGTCTCAAGTGAAGACGCCATGACGGCTGACTGGTCCCGGTTGCCCTATGACCTGATTGCGCAGATTTCTAACCGAATCACTAATGAAGTGGCCGAAGTAAACCGCGTGACACTCGATGTCACGAGTAAGCCACCAGGAACCATCGAGTGGGAATAGAGTGGGCCTATGGAGTTTGTGTATAACCTGATTGTTGTTCTGCACTTCATCGGCCTAGCCAGTTTGGTGGGCGGATTCATTGTGCAAATATCAAATTCGGAAAAGGGCGTTAATGCCGCCATGTTCCATGGGGCACTCACCCAGCTCGTCACCGGATTGATCCTGGTTGGCATGGTTGAAGGTGGCGCAGTTGATGACGAACTCAATATGACCAAGATCAGCGTAAAACTTGTAATTGTGTTGGTAGTAACGGTGCTGGCAGTGACAGGCCGCAAGAAGGCTCCGCCTCAGGTTGCTTTGTGGGGAGCAATTGGCGCGCTAAGCATCGCTAATATCTTTATTGCAGTTTTTTGGAGTTAAACTCTTAAGCGGTATTGATTACCCGAAAACTTTCAGCAAGTGCCTCGGGCGCAAAACCGGCTTCAATTGCAGTGGCTGACATCCAGGCGCGAACGCGCCCTTCAAGGTCTTCCATGTGCGCGGTTTGTGACTCGTGCAATTGCAGGGCTGCGAGTTTGTCCGGCAGCATTTCGGTGACATCTTCGTAGTGATTCGAATCAGGTGCTCCCATTACCCACACCTCATTCACGGTCCACGCGTCTAACCCTTCGTCATCGAGCAGAGTGGGGTGCGCAAATGGATTGCGGGCGTCGGGGTACACGGAACATATTGCCGCTTCACCAGCGGCCAAATGATCCGGGTGTGAGGAATAAATTCGATCCCAGTTGCGCTCCGGGGATTGCATGACCACGCGCTGGGGTTTGACCTGGCGGATCACTCGACTGATATCTCGACGTAGATCCTGGGTCACTTGCAGGTCACCGTCTTTGTAGCCCAGAAAATGAATATCGGTGACACCGAGGGCCCCGCCGGCTGCTTTCTGCTCGGCTCGGCGAATGCGGGGAATCTCGCTTCGAGGCACATCACGGTCTGCCCCGCCGGCATCACCATCGGTGCACACGCAGTAGCTGACCTCAATCCCCGACCGGGTCCACTGGCGAACAGTGCCCCCCGCGCCAAAATCGACGTCGTCGGGGTGGGCGGTGATTACCAAAATGCGCTCAATTTCCATCAGATTCCCTCTATAAGTGATCAAAGTTGTCAATAATTATGAATTACATGGGTGTGCTTACTCGTGGTGATTAGTCACATGCGTCACTTTCGTGTCAGAGTAGGTACGTGCTTCCCCACAATACAGGGCATTCTGCCCTGCCACGCCTTCATGCGCTCATGCGCGGTGGCGGCATTTTTGTATGTGTGGGCGCCCTAATTTTACAAGTCAGCCCGGCAACGGCGGATGGCAGTGGCTGGCAATCCACCAATTGGACCGGTGTGATTGCCGGTGCTCCTGAGCCGGGGGTTGGTCTACCCGCGGTTCCATCACCTGCGGGTGCCCCCGTCGCGCTTCCGGCTGAATACGACGTCCCCGCCGAATACGAAGGACAATCCACTTGTGATCCCCTCCCAAAACCGGGAACCCAACGATTCGCAGACTTGATTAAGGCGACCTACGGCCAAGATGAAGTCGTATGGATTCCGCGCGATTGTGGAGTCAACGGTCAAAGTGAGCATAAAGAAGGTCGAGCTCTCGACTGGATGCGTAGCGTTCGCGACCCCCAGGGCCGCGCCGAAGCCGAGGCTTTTTTGAATTGGCTGCTGGGGCCAGATCAATTCGGGGTTGCTTACGGCAACGCAATCCGACTGGGCGTGATGTATATCGGTTGGAACGACCGAATCTGGCGCGGCTATAAGTTAGATAAAGGTTGGACCGAACTGAAAGGTTGTTTCTCCAGAGCAGACAAAGGCTCTGATAACACCTGTCACCGCAACCATATTCACATCTCACTCACGTGGGATGGAGCCTCCGGTCGGTCTTCATTTTGGGATGGCACCGCGCTCACAGCGCCCTACTGTGCGCGCAGCCGGTCCACCGCTAGCGGCGCTCCTGCTACCCGCGTGGGCGGGGCTGTCGCCGTTGATCAAGTTCGGGTCGTGGGCACGCGTTCGGGGATCGGGGTAAAAGAGCGCTGTCGCCTACAACAAGACCGATGGAATGGCGACAGCCATAGAATTTTTGCCAAAGTTACAGGGGTGGGCGGGGTGCCAGCGGAGGGTGTTGCCGCAGTGCTTGTGCGCGTGAGCGCATTAGGGACCAACGCCCCCACTACTTTACGAGCTTGGTCACCGGGAGCGAGTTCCAGCGTCCCCGTTGTGCAAGCTCCGATGAATGCTGATGCGTCTGCAGATGCAATTATCCCGGTCGCATCCGATGGAACCATCGCGATTGCAACGACTGCTGGCGCAACAGATGTCACTGTTGATGTTTTGGGATATTACCCCAACGGGCCGGAAGTTGAAAACAGGTCCGAGGTAGTCAGCGAAACATTGATTATGCCCATGACCGAGTTAGGACTAAACCCTGCTCCGGTGCCCGTGGCTCCGGTAGCTCCCCAAGCACCGGCCCCCGGCGCCCCACCCGAAGAGGGGGAATTCGTGGGAATTGGTGCCGAAGTCGGTTACGAGTCAATGAGCCAAGGTGCAATTCAGCCGGGTGAAATTCGTACCGTGGCCCTTAACGGACTTCCGGCGCAAGCAACGAGTGCACTTGTCACCGTCACCACCAGCGACTCCACCAAGAAGGGCAAACTACGTATCGGCCAAATTGGTGAAAAACGTAACGCTGCCACTATCAAGGTTCGCAAGGCAAAAACTCGAACCGCAATTTTGGTTGTCCCAGTTGTGGGAGGAACGGTTCAAATTTCTGCGTCTAAGAAACCTGCAGTACAAGTCAAAGTTGAGGTGCTCGGGTACCGCACGGGCGCACTACCGTTAAAAGCCCGCGGCATGTCAGCGCGCAAACTGATCAAAACGAAATTTAATGGCACCAAAGTGAAACTGGCCAAGGCGACTGGAATCGGTGACGTACCCAAAAAGAAGAAAAAAGTCCTCGCCGTGATCCTGCGGGTCACAACAAAAGGCAAAGGTGCGGACGGTCGATTTGCGGCCTACGCAGTGGGTGGAGTCGATCGAGGTTCTCGATCAGCCACCGTTACCGCAAAAGGAAAAACTACTTCGATTATTGTTGCTGAGGTGGGAGACAAAGGCCTTGTCGCATTGGCAGCAAATGTTCGGACAAAAGTCCGGGTGACAGTAGTCGGCTACATCAGGCGCTGATATTCGCTATTGAGCTTGTTGTCTGGGTCTAGGCCTAGACTGACACAATGTCCGAATTGAGCCAATCCCCATCATTAGCGCTGCACGGGGATCAATTACTCGAGGATCTCAATCCCGCCCAGCGCACAGCCGTTGAGCATCGAGGCAGTCCGCTACTGATTGTTGCCGGTGCCGGATCGGGTAAAACTCGAGTATTGACCCGCCGGATCGCACACTTACTGGCATTCGGTGATGCAACACCTGGGCAGATTCTCGCCATCACCTTCACCAATAAGGCCGCCGCGGAGATGAAAGAGCGGGTTGCTGACATTGTTGGCCCGGCCGGTCGAACCATGTGGGTCTCCACATTTCACAGCGCCTGTGTTCGAATCTTGCGCGCCGAGGCCCATCGTTTAGGAGTAAAAAGTAACTTCACCATCTATGACACGCAGGACTCGCTGCGACTCATTACATTAATCTTGCGCGATTTCAATATTGACGCAAAGAACACCAAGCCGCGCATGCTACTTTCTCGAATCTCATCAGCAAAAAATGAGTTGATTGACCACGAAACTTTCTTGTCCAACACCCAGCTATCCGCAGAAAAAGACGCAGCTATTGAGTCCGTAATCGCTCAGGTGTACCGCGAATACCAAAATCGATTGACCATTGCCAACGCTTTTGATTTCGACGACCTGATTGGTTCAACGGTTGCGCTAATGCAACTCTTTCCAGAAGTTGCCAATATGTATCGGCGCCGATTTCGTCACATTATGGTGGACGAATATCAAGACACCAACCACGCTCAATACATGTTAATAAAAGAATTGGTGGGAACGGTTGCTGCGTCTGCGGATTCGCCACCACCGGGTGAACTGTGTGTTGTGGGTGATGCCGATCAGTCCATTTATGCATTTCGTGGGGCGACTATTCGTAATATTGAAGAGTTCGAGCGAGATTATCCAAATGCCAGCACCATCCTCCTGGAGCAGAACTACCGTTCAACGCAAACGATTTTGTCGGCAGCCAATGCCGTGATTGCGAAGAACACAGCACGCCGGGCAAAGAATCTCTGGACCGATTCAGGCGATGGGGATCTCATCAAGGTATATGTCGGCGACGACGAACATGACGAAGCTTCATTTGTTGCCCGCGAGATAGACCGAATGTCAGACGAAGGAATTTCTCGGCCAGGAGACACAGCAGTGTTCTACCGAACCAATGCTCAGTCGCGGGCGGTGGAAGAAGTTTTTATTCGAACCGGGATGCCGTACAAAGTTGTGGGTGGGGTTCGCTTCTATGAACGCAAGGAAGTCCGAGATATTTTGGCTTATCTGCGCACAATCGTGAACCCGGCGGATGAAGTGTCACTACGCCGAATTCTTAACACCCCAAAGCGCGGGATAGGCGATCGGGCTGAAGCGATGATCGGCGCTTACGCCGAACGCGAGCGCATTACCTTCTTTGACAGCCTGCGGCGTGCAGCCGACGTACCTGGGCTGGCGACTCGCTCAATGAGCGCCATCGCAGGGTTCGTTGATTTGATGAACGGGCTACAAACCCTTTTCGAATCGGACGCAGAACCCGCCGTGGTAATT
>Ga0209199_1001076_pt1 | contig 34200 bp, 28 predicted proteins | sample COGITO_mtgs_1105_7_FD_184805 | JGI IMG/M metagenome (GOLD analysis project Ga0209199, IMG submission 184805) | Pelagic marine microbial communities from North Sea - COGITO_mtgs_110523 (SPAdes) (version 2) | ecosystem: Environmental > Aquatic > Marine > Epipelagic ...
GTATTGACATTGGCTATGCTACCGACTTTGGAGTAGGTGATAACAGCAATAGACCAAGAACTGGATATGAGCTCTTTGCTAAGTATCGGTTTTAGTTATCGTTCAGGAAGTTTGTTTTTTTGACGCCCATTTCAAAAAACGCAGACCAAAAAACAACCACAAAAAAACACAAACCCACCATGCTTGAAAATAAAGGTCATTCTTCGGACTGTTGTCTAAATCAAGTGCAGGGAGCACAATGGATTCCTCAAGTACATTGAACAGGAAAAGGCATAAAAAACCAAAGCCCCATTTCAATAATTTATTTTTGTTCTGTCCTTTCAAATTCCAAATCATTGGATAAAATTTTTTAAAGAATTAAACACTTTCTAATATAAAAATACGCTTAAAATTAAAGAAATTTTTTATTTCAGAAAAGGCAATAAAAAAAGTCCTAGCAGATGCTAGGACTTTTAGCGTTTTAGAGCGGTCTGGACGGGACTCGAACCCGCGACCCCCTGCGTGACAGGCAGGTATTCTAACCAGCTGAACTACCAGACCTCTTTTAACGATTGCAAATATACATTGCATTTTTCTTTAACTCAAATAAAAAACCGCTAAAAAAAATAAAAAACTTGTAGCCGTAATTACAATAAAGCCTCAAGTGCTTCTGCATAAGCAGTTTTAGGAGAAACCCCTACTTTACGATCTACAATTTCCCCGTCTTTAAAGACCAAAACCGTTGGTATATTTCGAACACCGTATTTTGCAGCAAATTCTTGATTGGTGTCTACATCAAGCTTCCCTACAACAGCTCTTCCATCAAAATCAGAACTTACTTCTTCGATGATTGGACCTACCATACGGCAGGGACCACACCAAGCTGCCCAAAAGTCAACGAGTACAGGTTGGGACGATTTTAAAACAATTTCTTCGAAATTTGCGTCAGTTATTTCTATAGCCATAATAATGTTGTTTAATTTTGTACAAATGTATCTTTTTTTTTAATCTACTGCTTGTGTTCGTATCTGATTTTCTTATACATAAATCATCAAACTCGATTTGCTCAATTGAGTCGATAATGGATATTCTGTTCCTCTAAAGCTGACAATAATTTGTTGGACACTTCTACCCGTTGTTTTCTGCTGGGAAGGGTCAATTTGATTTGCTCTTCCGTATCAAATACATCCATATAAAGCCCCTTATCTCCTTTGAAAGGGCTCATCAGTGCCTTGAGGTCTCGTATCTTCGACTCATTGAGCTGTTTCAACTCGAACATCAAAGTGATTTTCTTGACATTGGCCTTGAGGGTGTCGTGAAGCATTTCAAAGTTATTAAACTGAATTCGAGCGGGACCCAATTGACCCGTTTCTCGATTTCGCCACCCCTCTACTACGCGGATACGAAGACGTACAAAATTATTCGGTAGAATAAAATGTCTGAATTTTAAATAGTCTTCTCCAAAGATTTTAAACTCATACTGATCTGAAAAATCTTCAATCGTAAACTTACCCCAGCCCTTTCCTGTCTTGGTTACCAAGTGTTCGACATCATTGATAATCCCGCCAAAACTCAGATCGCGATTGACCAAAGGATCCAGATCGTTCAAAACATCAAAAGTTGCCGAAGAGAAATACTTCATCTCGCGTTTGAAATCATCCAATGGATGGGCAGAAATATAAATCCCTACTACTGCTTTTTCTTTTTTCAACAACTCTAGGGTTCCCCAGGATTCACATTCTGGAATTTGAATCTCTTGAATTTGTTCCTGACTATCGTCCCCAAACAGATTGGTTTGAGCGGAATTTAAATTCTCTTGGTGTTTTGCTCCATACCGTATGGCTTTCTCCAAAAATAAGATCCCATCGCCATCAGGATTAAAGTACTGTGCACGGTGGCAATTTCCTAAAGAATCCAGACCACCAGCTAGGGTTAAGTTTTCAATCGCTTTTTTGTTTGCAGCACGTAAATCAATTCGCTTCGTCAAATCAAAAACAGAGGTATAACGAGCATCTTTTCGGTTTTCGATTATGGTTTCTACTGCCCCACGCCCTACTCCTTTGATCGCCCCCATTCCAAAACGAATGGCCTGCTGATCGTTTACCGTAAATTTATAAAAGGACTCATTTACATCAGGACCCAGGACGTTCAAGCCCATACGGCGACATTCTTCCATAAAGAAGGTTACCTGCTTGATGTCGTTCATATTATTGGACAGTACCGCTGCCATATATTCAGCAGGATAGTGTGCCTTTAAATAGGCCGTTTGGTAACCAATCCAGGCGTAACAAGTAGAGTGCGATTTATTAAAAGCATAAGAGGCAAAGGCTTCCCAATCCTTCCAAATTTTCTCTAATTTTTCGGGGTCATGACCGTTGGCTTTTCCTCCTTCAATAAATTGAGGTTTTAGCTTGGCAAGTAAGGCATGTATTTTTTTACCCATCGCTTTTCGTAAGACATCCGCTTCACCTTTGGTGAAGCCTGCTAGCTTTTGGGAAAGCAACATCACCTGCTCTTGATAGACTGTAATCCCGTAGGTTTCTTGGAGGAACTCTTCCATATCCTCTAAGTCATAAGAGATTGCTTCTTTTCCGTTTTTACGATCAACAAAACTCGGAATGTATTCCAAAGGTCCTGGTCGGTACAAAGCATTCATTGCGATGAGATCGGCAAAAACCGTAGGTTTTAAATCTTTTAAATATTTCTGCATCCCAGCGGATTCGTATTGGAAAATACCAACCGTGTCGCCGCGCTGAAAAAGCTCATATGTCTTTACATCATCCAATGGAAATGTATCGGGATCCAGCGTGATGTTGTGTTTGTATTGCACCAACTTGACCGTGTCTTTGATTAGGGTTAAGGTTTTTAGTCCCAAAAAATCCATTTTCAATAATCCGGCATCTTCAACTACGGAGTTGTCAAACTGCGTAACGAACAAGTCCGAATCTTTTGCTGTTGCCACTGGGACGAATTTGGTGATGTCGTCTGGAGTGATGATAACCCCACAGGCGTGAGTTCCGGTGTTGCGAAGCGAACCCTCTAATACTTTGGCTTGTTGAATGGTTTCGCCAGACAAACTAGACTCTTCGGCCAGAGCCATAAACTCTTTTACTTTAATGAATTCGTCAGCACGCAGTGCTTTTTTCAAGTCTTTTTCTGGAAGTCCAAAAATCTTGGACAACTTAATGTTGGGCAATAATTTTGAAATACGATCAGCTTCATTAAGAGCCAAATCCAACACTCGAGCCGTATCCCGAATCGAAGACTTGGCGGCCATGGTTCCGTAGGTTATGATTTGAGCTACCTGATTGGATCCATATTTATCGATCACATAATCCATCACCTTAGCCCGACCTTCGTCGTCAAAGTCAATATCAATATCGGGCATACTTACCCGATCAGGATTCAAGAACCGCTCAAAAAGCAGGTTGTACTCAATGGGATCAATATTGGTTATTTTCAGACAATAAGCTACCACAGAACCAGCCGCAGAACCACGACCCGGGCCTACTGAAACATCCATCTCACGAGCAGCAGCGATCAAATCTTGTACGATCAAAAAATACCCTGGATAACCGGTCTTGGCAATTACACTCAACTCAAAGTCGATACGCTCCGTAATTTCATCGGTCAATGTAGCGTATCTTTTTTTTGCTCCTTCGAAGGTTAAGTATCGAAGGAAGTTGTTTTCCCCAAGTTTTCCGTCTGGATCATCGGGAACTAAATAGGCTTCTGGAATGTCAAACTTTGGAAGCAATACTTCCCTGGCCAACTCAAAAGGTTCAATTTTATCAATTAATGCTTCGATATTCAAAACCGCCTCGGGTAAATCCTTAAATAAAAGTTTCATCTCCTCAGACGATTTGATATAGTATTCCTGATTTGGAAACCCATATCGAAAACCGCGACCCCGTCCAATGGGGGTAGCTTGTTTTTCACCTTCTTTTAGACAGAGTAAAATATCGTGAGCGTTGGCTTCTTCTTTGGTTGCGTAATAGGTGTTATTCGTTGCAATCAAAGGGATTTCGTATTGCTTTGCTAGAGAAATGAGTACTTCGTTCGCTCGTTTTTCATCTTCCTGACCGTGACGCATAAGTTCTACATAAAGATCAGCACCAAACATCCCATGCCACCACTGAAGGGCTTCTTCTGCCTGACGGTTTCCAAGATTCAAAATTTTTGAAGGCACCTCACCATAGAGGTTTCCTGTCAAAACAATAAGATCATCTTTATACATTGCTACAACCTGACGATCAATTCTTGGTACGTAATAAAAGCCTTCAACATAGGCAATGGAGCTCATCTTCGCCAGGTTGTGGTATCCTTTTTTATTCTTAGCCAAAAAGACAACTTGATAACCGTCGTCTCTTCTGGTTTTGTCTTTATGGTCTTCGCACACATAAAATTCACAGCCGACAATAGGCTTTATTTGTGCTTCTTCTACTGCATCTTTATTGTGATTTCCTACCGCTTTAATGAAATGAAAAGCACCCATCAAATTGGCATGATCTGTAATGGCAATAGCGGGCATCTGATTTTCTGCAGCAACAGAAACCATTTGACTCATTTTTGAAGTCGCCTGTAGTACCGAAAATTGTGAATGATTGTGCAAGTGCACAAAGGGCGCCGCATCTAGTTCGCCAGAAAGACTTGTGGAAATAGGCTTTATCGGTTCGGATTCTTGCTTTTGAACCAGTTTCTGCGAAGCCTTTTTTAAATTGACATGCTTGAGACCAATTCCCTCAATTGTAGTTTTTTGAGCTTCTTGAAGCACGCGAAGTTGTTCGCTCTTCCCTTCCAATACGGCCGGATGTAGCTGTCCTTTTCTAAGTAATTCTAGAAAACAACGGCTCGTTGCTTCTACATCTGCAGTAGCATTGTGAGCCTCTCCAAAGCCTGTTCCAAATAAGTGGGTGTAAAGCTCGGTAAGGGTGGGTAATTTAAACTTACCCCCTCTTCCTCCGGGCAACCGGCACAGTTGTGCTGTTTCTTCAGTACAGGTATCAATTACCTTTGCTTCTTCAAGAGGATTGTGATCACCTAAACGCAAAAACTCAGCTCCCATAATATTCAAGTCGAAAGCAACATTGTGCCCTCCGACATATTCAGCTTGACTTAAGGCAGCCGAAAAAAGATTCAGTACTTCTGCAAGCGGTTTTCCTTTTTGCTCAGCCAGCGCGGTAGAGATTCCATGAATCTGTTCCGCATCATAAGGAACCGTATATCCGTCGGGTTGAATCAAATAATCTTCATGAGACAGCAATGCTCCACTATCCGCATGAACTTGCCAGGCGATTTGGATACATCTCGGCCAGTTCTCTGAATCGGTTAAGGGTGCTTTCCAGCGCTTTGGAAGACCGGTAGTCTCGGTGTCGAAGATGATATACATAAGAACGAAAATAACGAATTCATTCCGGGAACAAAAAAAGTTTTATGTGGAGTTATCAACCATACAAAACCGAGCTACTGATAAAGTTCAATAAAAGGTTCAAAATCTTTTGATATGAATTGAAAAGAGAAAAAAATGAACTTATCTTTGAAAAAAAATAGGGATCGAATCTCTTATTACTTCCTTTTCGAATACTCAAAATCAAAAAGCTCTAGAAGAACAGCTTTTACAGGACGACGCATGCGTATTTTTAAAAGGCAGTGTTGGATCTGGGATTAGTTTCATCATAGCCAACAGCTTCAAAACCGTTGGGAAAACAATGCTGTATCTCTGCGAAGACCGAGAAAAAGCTGCGTATCAACTCAATGATTTTGAACGTATTTTAGGAGAAGACAATGTTCTTTTCTTTCCTTCGAGTTATCGAAAGCCTTACCAAACTGAAACCACCGACAATGCAAATGTATTGTTGCGATCCGAAGTTTTGACCAAACTAGGCAGTTCCAAAAAACCCAAACTAATTGTCAGTTACCCTCAGGCGGTTTTTGAAAAAGTGGTATCGCATTCTACTCTAAAAAAAAATACGCTAGAAGTCATAAAAGACAGTCGCCTTTCTCTTGACTTTGTCAATGAAATGCTCTTCGAATACCGTTTTAACCGTGTTGATTTTGTAACCCAACCGGGGGAGTTTTCCGTTCGAGGTGGAATCATAGATGTTTTTTCTTTTTCAAATCAACACCCCTATCGGATCGAGTTTTATGACGATCAGGTCGAAAGCCTTCGGAGTTTTGATGTTGCTACCCAACTTTCGATCAGTACGCTCAACAAAATAAAACTCCTGCCCAATACGTCCGAAGGCTTTACAAAAGCAAAACGGAAAAGCATCATCGAAGTAATTGCTCCTAAGGGGGTTTTGATCACTCAAAACTTTGATTTTATAGCTGCCCGCTTAGCCCATTTTTATGAAGAAGCAGAAGCTAGTTTTGCAGCACTAGCTACCGAAACCAAACATTTGCCCCCCGATGTCTTGTTCATTTCAAAGGAAAACTTCATACAAACGGCCTCCATGCTCAGCTTGGTGAGTTTAACCAAAAGTACAGCTGTAAATACACAACAAAATCACTTTTTTAAACAAAGTCCACAACCGGCTTTTAACCGACAATTCGATCGACTGATTGTCTATCTCAACGACAATCACCAAAAGGGATATCAAAATTTCATTTGCTGCGCAAGTGAACAACAAGCGCAACGCTTCAAAGATATTTTTGAAGAAGGAGAAGAAACGGTTCATTACAAAACTCTGGTAAACCCACTTTTTGAAGGCTTTGAAGATGTCGATGCGAAGATTGCCTGTTTTACCGATCATCAGATTTTTGAGCGTTACCACAAATACCAACTAAAAACAACCAAAGCCAAAAAAGAAGCCCTTACATTAAAAGAATTGTCTCATCTGGAAGTGGGCGATTATGTCACCCACATTGATCATGGGATCGGTACCTTCGGAGGACTTCAAAAAATTGATGTTGAAGGGAACCAACAAGAAGCCATCAAGTTGGTTTATGCTGATCGCGATATTCTGTACCTGAGCATTCACTCACTTCATAAAATCTCACGTTTCAACGGGAAGGATGGCAAGGTTCCTAAGGTCTATAAACTGGGTTCATCGGCTTGGAAAAGTTTAAAACAAAAAACAAAAACTCGGGTAAAACAAATCGCTTTTAACCTGATTGAACTCTACGCCAAACGGCGCCAAAAAATAGGATACGCCTGTGATCCGGACAGTTACCTCCAACACGAATTAGAGGCTTCTTTTATTTTTGAAGATACACCAGATCAAAGTACTGCTACTGCAGATGTAAAAAAAGATATGGAAAGTGAGCAACCCATGGATCGTCTCGTTTGTGGTGATGTAGGTTTTGGGAAGACGGAAGTTGCAATCCGAGCTGCATTTAAGGCTGTAGACAACAGCAAACAGGTTGCAGTTTTAGTACCCACAACCATCCTGGCATTTCAGCATTTTAAAAATTTCTCGAAACGCCTGAGTGATCTCCCAGTCCGGGTTGATTACTTGAATCGTTTCCGTTCTACAAAAGACAAGAAACAAATTATCGAAGACCTTAAATTAGGTAAAATTGATGTCCTTATTGGAACACATCAATTGGTTGGGAAGCAGGTAGAATTTAAAGACCTCGGGCTTTTAATTGTTGACGAAGAACAAAAATTTGGCGTTGCTGTAAAAGAAAAACTTCGAGCACTAAAAACCAATGTGGATGTTTTAACCCTAACCGCAACCCCTATTCCACGAACACTTCAATTCAGTTTAATGGCAGCCCGAGACATGTCGGTTATCGCTACCGCACCTCCCAATCGATACCCTATTGAAAGTGAAGTTGTTCGCTTTGACGAACAACTTATGCGGGACAGTATTTCCTATGAGATACAACGGGGAGGACAAGTATTCTTTATTCATAATCGGGTGGAAAACATAACGGAAGTTGCTGGAATGCTGCAGCGTCTTGTTCCCGATGCCCGAATTCGAGTTGGACATGGTCAGTTAGATGGAAAAAAACTAGAAGACAACCTACTCCAATTCATGGATGGAAGTTATGACATCTTGGTCGCTACAACCATCATAGAAAATGGACTCGATGTTCCCAATGCCAATACTATTTTCATCAATAATGCACAAAATTTTGGACTGAGCGATCTGCATCAGATGCGGGGTCGTGTAGGTCGGAGCAATAAAAAAGCCTTTTGCTATTTCATTACACCTCCCGACAGCGCCATGTCAAGTGATGCACAAAAAAGAATTCACGCCATTGAGCAATTTGCAGCTCTGGGTTCTGGAATTCAAATTGCGATGAAAGATCTTGAAATAAGAGGTGCAGGTGATCTTTTGGGTGGAGAGCAAAGTGGTTTCATCAACGATATTGGTTTTGAAACCTATCAAAAAATTCTAAAAGAAGCCATCGAAGAGCTGAAAGAAAATGAATTCAAATCGTTGTATAGCGACAAAGAAGAAGCGCCTAAAGCCTTTGTTAGGGAAATTCAGATTGATACGGATTTAGAGGTTCTTTTTCCAGATGACTACATCAACATTGTAAGCGAACGATTGACTCTTTACAACCGTTTAGCTACTTTAAAAGAAGAAGCTGACTTGGTTCAGTATCAAAAAGAAATTGAAGATCGTTTTGGACCACTGCCGCTTGAAGCTGAGGCGCTCTTGGACAGCGTGCGTTTAAAATGGAAAGCTGCGCATCTTGGAATCGATCGTTTACTGCTCAAAAAGAAGCAGTGCATTGGCTATTTTATCGCGGATCAGGAAAGTCCTTTTTATCAAAGTGACCGTTTCCATGCGCTCTTGGTTTGGGTTCAGCAACATGCTACCCAAGTAAACATGAAAGAAAAACAAACGAAAGGAGGATTGCGTTTACGTCTTGCTTTTAAAGACATACACAGTGTGCAACAAGCACTTCAGGCACTTCCCGACTTAGAGTGATTTTAAATCTTTGATTACTTTAAAAGCTGTATTGACAGAATCCTCGTCAACTAGAATAGTGAACTCGTTTGAGGTTGAAATAACCTGACGGATGTTGACTCCTTCCCAAGAAAGTCGTTGAAAAATAAAATAATAAATTCCAGGAATGTCGACATTCTCTGTTGGAAGTTTAATCGTCACCGACGATAAATTTTCGGATTTCTCAAGCAATACTTCATTCTCAAAGTAGATTGCTACCAAGTGTTTCATCGTACTGCTGATGACAATATTGGATTCAGAAACACCTCTGGACGATGTATAGAAAGCTTCTTTATTATCGTTTACCTGAGCTAAAAATGACGCCTGAGCACTGAGTAAGGTTTCGGAAATCTTAAAGCTGTAATCTACCAAAGACGAACGAACCGTTATATCACCAATCCCTTTTAAAACCTTTACGATCTTATGAGTGGACAAAAATTCCATATTATCAGAAATGCGTTTCAATGCCATTACAATCGCTCCACTGCGCGCCTCTTTTTGGAGGGCAAGCTCAATTTCGGGTTGAATTTGACGGGACAATGAGGTAAGGTTAATAATCCCTTGCGATAAGGCAGTTGACAAGAAAGGCTTAGTTTTGATGTAGTTTTCCACTACAGATGCTATGGTTTTCATCTTGGTGCTCTGTTAAATTCGTTTCAAAAATACAAAAATAAAAACAAGTTGTTTTATTTACAACACTTTTTTAGAATGGATAAAAAGCATTTTCAATATGCTCACGGGTCCAAATTCCTTTTTCAACCACATAGGAGGTGATATCAAAGCGCACCTCAACATCTAAATCATTCTTTTGAATATAGGCATCAATAGCCAAGACCAACAATTGGATTTTTTTTCGATTAACAAACGATTCAGGAGCTCCAAAAAAAGAAGAGGAGCGTGCTTTAACCTCAACTACAATAATGAAAGAGTCTTTTTTAGCAATGATATCAATCTCTGCTTTTCGATAGCGATAGTTCTGTTCCAAGATTTCGTAACCCATCTTCTTGAGGTAGGTCGCGGCTCTTTGTTCTGCAATTTGACCGAAGGTGTAGGATTCACTCATAATAAAATCAACTTGGCAGCTCCAAATTAGTAAAGCGCCTAAGAAAAAAGGCTTATTTTTGTAAAAAATTATTTTATGGCACTTACTGCAAAACGATATACAATTACTGCTGCACTCCCCTACACCAATGGTCCCATTCATATTGGTCACTTAGCGGGAGTCTATGTGCCTGCAGATATTTACAGTCGTTATTTGCGTGCCCAAAAGAAAGATGTTGCTTTCATATGTGGAAGTGATGAGCACGGAGTAGCCATTTCTATTCGCGCTAAAAAAGAAGGTGTAAGCCCCAAAGAGATTATTGACAAATACGATAAAATGATTCGTAAGTCTTTTGATCAACTCGGCATTTCTTTTGACAATTACTCAAGAACCTCAGCTCCAATTCACCACGAGACTGCCTCTGATATTTTTTCGAAAATGCAGGCAGCAGGTCAATTTGTAGAAGAAGTAACCGAGCAACTTTACGACCCAGAAGCCAAACAGTATTTGGCCGATCGCTTTGTTACCGGAACTTGTCCAAAATGTAACCATACAGAAGCCTATGGGGATCAATGCGAGCAATGTGGCAGTTCACTCAATGCAACTGAGCTCATCAATCCAAAATCGACTTTGTCGGGTGCAGAACCCATCTTAAAAGAAACCAAGCACTGGTTTTTACCCTTAGACCAATACGAAGACTTCATGAAGGAATGGGTTATTGAAGGTCATAAAGACGACTGGAAACCCAATGTATACGGACAAGTAAAATCGTGGGTAGATGAAGGCCTTCGACCCAGAGCGGTAACCCGAGATTTAGATTGGGGAATCCCTGTACCGGTTGAGGGGGCAGATGGCAAAGTCCTTTACGTTTGGTTCGACGCTCCAATTGGTTATATTTCTTCGACCAAAGAATGGGCCGCTAAAAACAAGAAAGACTGGGAACCCTATTGGAAAGATAAGGGAACCTCTTTGGTGCATTTTATAGGAAAAGACAACATCGTATTCCACTGCATTATTTTCCCTTGTATACTAAAAGCAGCGGGAGACTATATTTTACCAGAAAATGTTCCTGCTAACGAATTCTTAAATCTTGAAGGGAATAAAATATCCACCTCAAAAAATTGGGCAGTTTGGTTGCATGAATATCTAGAAGAATTCCCTGGGCAAGAAGATGTATTGCGTTATGTACTTACCGCAAATGCTCCCGAAACGAAAGACAACGATTTTACATGGAAAGATTTTCAAGCGAGAAATAATAATGAATTGGTTGCTATTTTCGGAAACTTCATAAACCGAGTTAGTGTACTCACTCAAAAATATTATGACGGTAGTGTTCCTGCTCGTAAAAACCAAACTCCTGAGGACAAGGAGGCTTTAGATAAAATGAAGGCTTTTCCAGCGGTCATTGGCGAAAGTATTGAACGGTTCCGTTTTAGAGAAGCCAGTCAGGAGTTGATGAATTTGGCTCGTTTAGGCAATAAATATTTGGCCGATCAAGAGCCTTGGAAACTAATCAAAGTAGATCCTGAGCGTGTCGAAACTATCATGAATATTGCACTGCAAATTGCAGCTACGCTTGCAACGGTTTCTGAACCTTTTTTACCGCATAGCGCTCAAAAACTCAGAGCAATTTTAAACATTACCAATCCGACCGAATGGAATGCAATTGCAACAACTGAAAATCTTTTAGTCGCAGGTCATCTAATCGGTAGCCAAGAATTACTCTTTGCAAAAGTTGAAGACAGCAACATTCAAGCACAACTAGACAAACTCGAAGCCACCAAAAAGAATAATGCTGATGCTGATTTTGAACTTACGCCTGTAAAAGAAAACATCAGTTTTGAGCAATTCAATGCGATGGACTTAAGAACAGGAACAGTAATCGAAGCAGAGAAAATAAAAAAGACTAAAAAATTACTCAAGCTGAAGGTTGATCTCGGATTCGAAAGTAGAACCATCGTATCTGGTATTGCAGCAAGTTATACCCCTGAAGAAATGGTCGGGAAAAAAGTAACCGTTTTGGCAAACTTAGGATCGAGAACCATCAAGGGGGTTGAAAGCCAAGGAATGCTTTTGATGACCGAAAATAAAGACGGAAAGCTGATTGTTATTGGACCTGAAGACGCAAGTATGGACAATGGTTTTGAAATCAACTAAGTTCATTGGCTTTGCTTAATATCGCTTTCCATCCAATGTATCAATTGCCCCTGCCCTTAAAGCATCGTTTTCCGATGGAGAAATACGATTTGCTTCCCAGACAATTAATCCATGAAGGTAGCTGTACATCAGAGGATTTTTTTACACCAACCGCTTTAGATCGAGCAATAATAGAACGTATTCATCATCCAGAATATGTGAAAAAACTTTTAGCGCTAGATCTCAACAAAAAAGAAGCTCGAAAAATCGGCTTCCCATTGAGTAAAGAACTTATTGAACGGGAAATACTCATTGCGGGAGGAACGGTTCAGGGTGCACTTAAAGCATTAAAAGACGGAATTGCCATGAATATTGCTGGAGGCACGCACCATGCATTCAGGGCGCATGGTGAAGCTTTTTGTCTCTTAAATGATCAAGCCATTGCTGCACAATATCTGTTAGATCAAAAACTTATTACCAACATTTTAATAGTTGATTTAGATGTACACCAAGGGAATGGAACTGCCGAAATTTTTGAATCCAACCCCAATGTTTTTACGTTTTCTATGCACGGAGAAAAAAATTACCCCTTTCATAAAGAAAATAGCGACTTGGATTTAGCCCTAGAAGATGGATGTTCCGATGAAGGGTTTTTACATATACTAGAAAACACTTTGACGAAGCTAATAGCACAAAACCAACCTGATTTTATATTTTATCTCTGCGGAGTAGATGTCTTGGAAACAGATAAACTGGGTCGGCTCGGCATGAGCATAGCTGGATGCAAACAACGCGATCGATTTGTATTGGAACTATGCAGACAGCATGAAATACCCGTTCAGTGCAGTATGGGCGGTGGTTACTCAAAAGACATCAAGGTAATCATAGAAGCACATGCCAATACGTTTCGGGTAGCAAAAGATATTTTCGACTAACGCCAGCTTTGGCTTTTTAAATTAATTGCAGCAATTACGATGTCTTTACGACTAACTTGCCCAACCAACTTATTGTTATCAAGCACTGGAAACCTTCTTCTACTGGTTTGATGAAATCGAGAAGCAGCATCAAATAAGGTCATAGAAGCTGGTAAAGTCTCTACTTCTTTGGTCATAAAATGTCCGACGGTTTTATCTAAAATAGGCATATTGAAATAGCGACTGTCAGAAACTTCTTTCATACAATCAGCTTCCGATATGACCCCAATTAGCCTACCTCGGTCATCGACTACTGGTCCTCCTGAAATTTTATTCTTAATGAAGGCATTCATAACTTCATGAATAGACTGCTCAACGGTAAAAAGAACTAGATTGGTTGTCATAATATCTTTTACCAAAACGGTGGGTTGCGCAACCTTTTTTTTGGTTTCACGTTCTCCCTGAAAACTTTTTATTGCCATAATTATTGGTTTAGATCTTCCCTAAGTTATAAAAAATAAACGAGCAACCCCTTTACTAGAATATAAGAAGGCAGAAAAAATTAAGCAAAAGTCTAAGATTTTAATAGTTGTTGAACTTCTCCCTATCTTTATAACATAAATAAATTCAGATACTTTTGTCAAAATTAATTGGAATATTGGGATGCGGATGGTTGGGACTTCCCCTTGGCGAACACCTGATGTCTTTAGGGTTTCGAGTAAAAGGAAGTACAACTTCTGAAGAAAGACTCGACACCCTACGCTCAAAAAATATTGAACCCTATTTGGTTCGAGTCACCGAAGAAGAAATTGTGGGTGCATTCGATTTTTTTAATTCAATCGATAAACTCATTATTGCCATGCCTCCGGGCCTTCGAGCGAATCCAAAAAGGAACTTTGCTGTGCTGATGAATCAGGTCAAACAAGCATGTGAAACACACGGTATTAAAGAGGTGATTTTTATCAGCAGCACCTCCGTTTACGGAAAATTGTCTGGAAAAATAACCGAACAAAGCGTTACGCATCCAGAAACCAATTCGGGAAAACAACTGTTGGAATGCGAGAACCTATTATCTAATTCGCTTCACTTTAAAACTACCATACTGCGTATGGGAGGTCTGATCGGGGCAGCAAGACATCCCGTGTTTCAACTGAGTAAAAAAACTTCTGTAGATAATCCTAAAGGAAGCATCAACTTAATTCATTTGACAGATTGTATCCAGATAATAAGCTGCCTAGTAGATCAAGCTGTTGCTAAAAATGTTTATAACTGTGTAACACCTTATCATCCCAGCCGAGAGGAATACTACAGACAAATGGCAATTCAAATGGGCTGTAAGCCACCTGTTTTCAATGACTCTAAACCTTTTAACAGAGAAATTGTATCAGACAAACTTATGCAGCACCTAAACTACAGTTTTCAAGTTAAAAACTTGTTAATATCCTCTTAACGAGCCACTCAAAACCTAAACTAGTTTTTGGTAATTTTAATAAAAAAGAAGAGCATGTCTTTTAAAAAAGAACTTTTAGGGAGCTACCAGAAGACATTGAATCAATGTCGTTCCGCTAAACTTGCCTACTTAAAATCCGCAGACAAACAACACCTTCCAGAGTACAAGCGTTTTTTTAATCTACAAGCTACCGTTCGAAACAGAATATACAACGATCTCATTACGCTTGTAAACAGTAAAGAGGTTGAACTTGCTCAGTCCTTTCTTCAAAACCACAACAGAGAAGAAATTATGATTGCCACCTTAGATTCTGAAAAGCAAAACGCCTTCAGCAAAGCCATTGAATCAGACCAATTGGTCATAGAACATCTTCTTCAAATTATGGATATTGAAGACAATATAGATTCGCAAAATGAATTGAATCCCTTTGTAGAAAAACTAAAAAACTCATTGCACACCAATCAAATTTTTGAAAAACAAAGTTTGGTTTTAAGAGAGGAAAAAAAAGTAAGTTAATTCTTCCTCAACCTTGATTTTGGATCTTCTAATTCCTGTTTTACTTCAAATTCATTTACGAAGAGTGCGTCTTCAATTTGTGCAACATCATCAATACGCTTGAGTAAAATATCATAAGAATCAAAGAGCTCAATTAACCCCAGGTTCAATAACTCATAATCTTCTTGTTGACTATAATATTTACACCGTAAGAGTTGTGTTTTAACAACTCGTACCCTACTTTTTATTGCGGGAACTTCAAAACCGGCTGGTAAAGTAGCATTCAGAAGTTTATTACTAGTACTCAATGAAGCTTTTAGATAGAGACCCAAACCAGTAGGATCCAATTCACTTAGAGCTTCAATATTTTTCTTGAAAAGAACAAAGGCCTCATTGAGGTAAAGTGTAGAGTCTAATACTTCTGTATTTTTTGGAATAAAAAATTTTCTGACTTCGGGCATTTTTACTACTGGCTGATCAATACTGTCAAGAACTTCGGATTGATAATTTTTAGGCTTCGTTGGATTCATTTCGCAGGAAGACACAGAAAGAATAAACACCAGGCCAATACTCTTTAAAAAGGTGGAATTCATAACAAATTTTGTAAGGTATTAATTTGTAATAATAAGATCATAAAAAACAACAACTGCAACAAAAACAGATGATGCGCAAACCAATGTTTAAGTTCTACCTTCCAGTAATGGAATAAAAACTGAAGCGGTAAGGCAACTAAAAACCATCCTATATAATTTTGTGTAGGAGCAATTCCACCTTCGAACTCCCAAAAATCAAGAATGGGTGCAATGGGCTCAATCATAAAGTCTAAGAGAAGCATTAGTCCCAATCCGATTATTATTCTTGGAATTAGGTGGTCGTATAGTTGAGCTGCAATTGCGGCAGAACAAACGGTTAAAATCGTCCAGTTTGCTCCGATCAAAAGCGGTACACCAAAAAGCTTCCACCCAAGGGCTTCACCGTATTGGTAGAATCCAAAAATATACCCAAAATTTACACCGAGTATTTCAGCGAGCATTCCAACCATAAAACTCATGAATGCGATCTTAACAAACCCAGGCGTTTTCCAACTTACTAATAGAAGGAGAAAAAAACATAGAGAAAGGTTGAGGGGTGTCGCAGCAACAAACCATTGCGAATTCCCATAAAGAATTCCTATAATTCCACTAACGTGAAACAGCCAAATAATCGCTATGGCTATAAGCTGAACATCAAGGAGTTGTTTTAGTTTCATTAGAGTAACTCGGGTATTTGATCTGAAACAATTTTTGCAGACAATAAACAGAGCGGAATCCCTCCTCCGGGATGCACGCTTCCACCACAAAAATATAGTTTTTTAATTTGTTGTGAGAAATTAGGGTGTCTTAAAAATGCTGCCATACGGTCGTTGCTAGACGAACCGTATAAAGCACCCTGATGGGATTGTGTTTTTTGTTGAATCATTGGGGGTGTCAAAAAATCTTCTTCAACAATATAATCTTCCAAATTGACTCCTAAAATTAAGTTTATTTTCTTGATAAAACTGGCTCTAATCGAAGCTCGTAATGCATCCCAATCTTGTCCTTTATCTGCGGGCGTATTGATCATGACAAACCAATTTTCACATCCCGTTGGAGCATCAGTAGCAATATCTTTGGATGTTATGTTTACATAAACCGTTGGGTCTTTCGATACGGTCTGCTCTTCAAAAATTGCTTTGAACTCTTCCTTGTAATCCTTTGAGAAAAAAATGTTGTGCAAGTCCAATTCTTTGAATGTTCTGGAAATTCCTAAATAAAAAATAACCGCAGAACTGGACCGTTCTTGTTCTAAGGTTTTTACTGGAGCAACAACTTGAGGTAATAAATATTGATAGGTAGGGTATACATCCATATTGGAGCATACCTGGTCTGCGGCATAAAACATCTTTTCGGTTTTCACACCCAAAACTTTGCGCTTTTCAACAACAATTTCGTTCACTTTTTCATTAAAATGAAAAACTACTCCCTGACGCTTAGCAAGCTCAAACAAGGAAGTTGTTATGGATTCCATCCCTTTCTTAGGGACAAAGGTGCCGTAATGTTCTTCTAAGTGCTGCACTAAAGTCATGATCCCAGGGGTTTGGTAAGGATTGGACCCGTTATAAGTAGCGAAGCGGTCGTAGAATTGCACTAAATGTGGTTCTTGAAGCTGTTCTTCGTTTACTTGATGTAGGCTTTTACCAATTTCTAAAGTGCGTACATTAAGAATGGCTTTAACCGTTTCTGGATTTAAAAAAGATTTGAGTTGATGTAAGGAACGTTTTAAGAAAATAGACTCGGTTAAATCATACTTCTTTTTTGCCTTCGTCAAATAAGCTTTTAAGGTTTTTGAAGGAACACCCAACACCTGTTCAACTTCAGATAAAAACCGATCGGAATCGTCGTAGGCTTTTAGTCGAGTTCCGTCTTCCCAAAAATAATTGCAGCCAACTTCTTTTTTAGTATACTCAAAATGGTGTTTCGGATCTTCATCACACAGCTCAAAAAGTTCTTCTACAAATTGGGGCATGGTAAATAAGGAAGGCCCAGCATCAAAACGATAGGCACCTAGACTGAAAGTACTTAATTTTCCGCCTGGATAAGCGTTCGCTTCAAAAACAGTTACAGCATATCCTTTTTTAGCTAAACGAATACTGGTTGCAATTCCCGCAATTCCCGAACCCACAATGATTGCTTTCTTACTCATAAGTCACATCATTTAAAAGTTCAAAACGAGAAAACAAATCTTCTTTATACCACTTCTTTTTTCGCGTGTCTTTTACTATTTTAGAATGCGCTTTACCTTTGTAAGCAAAGGTATGAACCGCCTCTAAGTTTTCCCAAATACTGATTGTTGCTTGTTGAATGAATGGCCACTCGCCAATGCCTTTATAGAAATGAACCCCTTTAGCGGCTTCTATTGCCTTGCTGGCTTTTGGTACTGCTGCCCAAAACGATAGTAAACGGTTCCAACGTAAGGTAGCGCGCGTAATGATAGCAATCTTACCCTGAGGCATATCTTCTTTAGCAACATTGAGACCAAAAGGGTTTTCGCCGCTCCACTTTCCGCTACTATGCAAAGGACGCAGGCTTAAGGTTCTTATTTTATTGCTGCGTTTTTTATATGCTTTAATGAAATTACTGGAATCAAAAAATGCTTGGGCATTTGCTTCGCTCTCCCATACGCCCAAAAAAGCATAGGTTGAGAAGTCGGGAAACAAACTAAACCCAGCACCGGCTCCCGTACCCATAAGCTTCGAAAACACCAAGCCTTCAATCTTATGGAATGTAAAAGGAGCTGTTCCCATTTGCTTAAAGGCCCAAAATCTATTGGAATTAAAATGGAATAGTGTCAGCGTTGTAAAGTTTTTCATAAATAAAATAAACACAATAAAGATAGGAAGAGTAGTTAGCAAAAGCGAAAAAAAACAAGGGGATTTAAACCTTACTATTTCTTCTAATAAAACATGAATCTCGTGTCAAAAGATTTTAGTAATTTTGAACTAATAAAAAGCTATATCTATGACTACTACTTTTGTTGCTAATGTTGTTATTATTACTTCCATACTGGTAGTAATTGCGATCATAAGAGATTTATCCAAGAATAATTGAAGTCCTTTAATTTATTTGATCGTTTCATTTACGTATTGATTATCGTAAATGTATTTGCTATGGTACTTGAATCTCATTTGAGTTTAAGAGTTGCCTATGGTACCTATTTCTACGTCTTTGAATTTATTTCTATACTGATTTTTTCGGTAGAATACCTCTACCGTATCTATAATGCATTTGTTACAGAAGGTAGAAAAGGAGTTGCAAACTATGTTTTCAGTTTATTTGGACTCATTGATTTGATTTCTATACTCCCGTTTTACCTGAATCAATTCATAAAGCTGGATGGTCGATTCCTTCGAATATTAAGGTTGTTTCGATTGACTCGTATTTTCAAACTAGGAAGGAACAGCAACTCACTGCGAGTATTTACAAAATCTTTAGCTGGAGTAAAGGCAGAACTCATATTCACCTTATTCCTTTCAGTTTTAACCATACTTTTTTCAGCCTCGGCTATCTACTATTTAGAGAATGAAGCACAGCCTGAAAAATTCTCAAGCATAACGGAGTCAATCTGGTGGGCTACAGTATCCCTTGCCACTGTAGGTTACGGGGATGTTTATCCAGTAACTGTAGGTGGAAAACTGTTTGCTACATTAATTTCACTTGTTGGAATTGGAATAGTTGCTATCCCAACTGGTGTAATCAGTGCATCTTTTGTTGAAGAAATTCGGATTGAAAAAGAAAACCGAAAAAAAGAAAACAATTAAATTCAACGACAATAACGCTCAAGGCTTGGCCTGAATCAATTAGTACATCTTTACTTTTATGAAAAAAAACATCATCATTATTGGATCTGGTTTTTCTTCTATATCTGCTGCCTGTTACCTTGCAAAAGCTGGTCATACGGTTCAAATATTAGAGAAAAATTCTACCCCAGGTGGACGTGCACGCCAATTTAAAAAGGATGGTTTTACCTTTGACATAGGACCTTCTTGGTATTGGATGCCCGATGTTTTTGAAAAATTCTTTGGGGATTTTGATCGAAAGGTTAGCGACTACTACACCCTTGAGAAATTAGATCCAGGATATGAAGTGTACTTTGATCAAATGGAATCGATTAAAATTGGAGATACCCTTGAGAAAATCTATACCGCATTTGAAGCTGAAGAAAAAGGAAGTGCTGTAAAGTTGAAGAAATTCATCAAGAAAGCTGAAGACAATTACAATATTGCCATCAAAGATTTGGTCTATCGGCCTGGGATTTCACCTTTGGAATTGGTTACTCCTGCAACCATTAAAAAAGTAGGCTACTTCTTAAGTACCATAAAAAAAGAAGTCACAAAAGAATTTAAAAACGAACGCCTTGCACAAATTTTGCAATTCCCAGTTCTTTTCCTTGGAGCAAAACCCAGCAATACGCCTGCCTTTTACAATTTCATGAATTTTGCAGACTTTGGTTTAGGCACCTGGCATCCCGATAAAGGAATGTATAGTGTAGTCGAAGGAATGGTCCAGATGGCCAAGGAACTTGGAGTACAATTCAGTACAGGTCAAAACGTAGAAACCATCTGTGTTGAGAATGGAAAAGCTACTGGTGTGATCGCCAATGGAGTGCCCATTGATGCCGATGTTGTTGTTAGTGGTGCCGATTACAACCATTCGGAATCCCTTCTAAAACCTAAAGAAAGAGGATATACCGATGCTTATTGGGATAAAAAAGTGTTTGCCCCTTCCTCTTTATTGTTTTTTATTGGTTTGGATAAGAAAGTCGAAAACGTATCCCATCATACCTTATTTTTTGATGTAGATTTTGATGCGCATGCGCGAAGTATATACGATACGCCTGAATGGCCAAAAGACCCGTTATTCTATGGGAACTTTCCTTCTATAACGGATAGCGCTATGGCTCCTGAAGGAAAAGAAGCTTGCTTTTTATTAATTCCAATTGGTCCTGGAATTGAAGATACCCAAGAGATGAGAGATCAATATTTCGACATGGTTATCGAACGGCTAGAGCACCTTACAAAACAATCCATCAAAGAGGCTATTTTGTTTAAGGAATCCTTTTGTGTGAACGACTTTGTTAGCGAATATAATTCCTATAAAGGAAATGCTTATGGTATGGCGAATACCCTACTACAGACAGCATTTTTACGTCCTAAATTAAAAAGTAAAAAGGTAGAAAACTTATTCTTTACGGGTCAGTTGACGGTTCCGGGTCCTGGAGTTCCTCCGGCTCTGATTTCTGGGAAGCTGGTAGCCAGCTTGGTCGACTAAACCACCACCAAACAACTACAATTTCCGTTTCTTTTTCGGCTATAACTTGGTTTAGTACTTTGATGTTTTCTTGTAAGTTGGCATCATAATCCTCGAGCTGTTCTCTGATTTGACGCCAAAGTTCAATTCGTTTGAATAAGTTGTATTTAATGAAATAGTCCCTTTGAATGTATTTTCGATTGCTAACCCAAAAAGCAGTATCCTCAACGTCAATTTCTTTCAAATCAAATACCCATTGATGTCCTAATCGATATGAAAAATCATCAATAAAGCCTTTTTCTTCTTTATCTGTGTTTGTTATTAAATACTTTAAATCTGTACCATCGTAGTTATTGTTGATCAGGCGACCTATATCCGAGCCTAAAAATCGAAAGGTTCCATCCAGCTTGATGGCATCATATACAACTCGAGGTGGATTGAATGCATCTCGATTGGTATAATAAGTCATTGGAGCATAATGAAAACCTTCGTCCGATTCGTAACTTATAAAAACACTGTCATTATCTTGATCCCAACGTAGATATTGCTCGTAGTACATTTTCGTGACCCATTCGTTTTGACCTATATATTCTAAAGTATATTCGTGCATATCAATCAACTCATCACGAAGACCAATGAGGTTATCAATATTGGATTCTCGATCACCAAAATTCTCTCCCTGTTGCTCTACAGAAAAAGAAACTAGTACCCCAAAAAATACAATTAGGAATTCTACAAACCCTTTTTTAAATCGATCAAAAAAGTCTTGGTAAGAAAAACGATCGCCCAGCGTTATCAGTCGTAAATACCAACTCAGCTTTTCTCGATCTAGTTCTTTCTTTTTAGCCATAATGAATATAGTACTGTAAATCTAATAATAATATGGTAAACTACTCTTCTAAAGAAGTAAAAGGCTTTGAAATATCAAATATTTCTTGAATTAGACCAATTAATATTTCCTCAAAAGAGGATAAAATTTCGGTGTTTAACTCCTCTATAGCCAAACCCTTAACCTTAGATTTTATGCCAAATGGCATGACATATGCATCCATATTTTTAAAGCTAATGATTCCAGTAACAAGGGTTTGTTCTGTTTCTAAGAGGGCTTTATTTACGTATGAATAGAGTAGAATTTGAAAAAGAGGAAGTCGTTTTGTGTCGCCTTTAAAAACATCCCAATCTGATATCCTGAGCTTAGCTGAGTCAACTTTACCTGATTTATAATCAATAATGCGGAGTACTCCGTTGTACCGGTCAATTCGGTCAATTTTCCCTTTCAAAAGAATTTTCCCAACTCCTTCTACAACCAATGGATACTCAAATACTTGTTCTAACTCCAAAATCGTCAATACATCTCCCTTTTGAATTCGTTCTTTCTCGACTTTGAACAGCCTTAAGATACTCTGTTCTAAAGCATGAAGCATCAAGAGACTTTTACCTGTTACTTTTTCGTCTCCCCCAAAAACTTTACGATAGTGCTTTAAAAGTGTTGGGGCAGTTTCCTGTTCCATTACCTTATAGTTCTCTAACGTTAAGGGTTTCTTTAAAAAGGGTGTGTAAAGCTCTTCAAGGGCGTCGTGGGCAATGGTTCCACTATCCATCAAAGACAGAACATTGTCTAGGGAGTTGTTTTCTCTGACCCCAAGAACTTTTTCTTTATAGAAGCGTAGGGGATCTCTCAAATAAACGCTCAATGAGGAGGGCGAAAAACCTGCACTAGCTTTACGGTGAAGAATTTCGAGAACTTCGGGGGTTTTATATACTTCTATTTTGTTGAATTCAGGACTTTGGGTTGGGGCTGACTCAAACTGCTCCGTAAGCTTGTGTTGGGGTAAGCCCAAAAAGCGCAATTGATGAATAAACCTACTCGGTTCTCCAGAATTAAGCCCTTCGCTTTCGGTATTATAAAGTAATGTAATGTCCTTTGCTCGTTGTAATAAACGATAAAAGTGATAGGTGTAAATCGCATCATTATCTAAAAAGGTAGGTAGACCCAACTTTCGTTTTATAGCAAATGGAAAAATACTTTGTGAAGATCGACCCATTGGAAGAATTCCTTCATTTACATTGGTAAGAATAATGGTGTCAAAATCTAAAACCCGAGTTTCTAACATCCCCATGATTTGTACCCCTCCCATTGGGTTTCCTTTATAGTCAACCGATAATGACTGTATCAACTCATTCCACAAAAAATGAATTCCACGCATATTGTCAATCGATTGGAGTGTATCACCCATATTGATTAACTGCTGCACAATTTCTTGGATTAATGTAAAATAGGTGGGATACAAGATGTGTTCTGAACGATTTTCTTTTTTAAAATATTCTTGGATCGCAACTGTAAAAGTAAAAATCCGATGGACAAAACTAGGAACAGCATCAAAGGGGGAGAAAATTAAAACCCCTATCGGGTGCTCTAATAGTGGCTGTAATTCTTTTGTTCTTAAGATCGCTTTATTAGAATTTGACAGGGAATCTAAAAAAGTAGAACCCTTATTTGAATTGATTTGTAAAACATCGCGAATCCAATCAAAACTTAAAACTCGAAGGACATCTTGATAAGAAAATCCAGACCCTGAAGCCTTAAGATGCATTTCAAAAACATGATTAAAAAAGGAGGCAACTGGAGTATTCAATAAGGGATAGCCCATCGTTACATTCCACTGATCAACTTCTGCTGGAAGCCCCGACAAAATTGGTATTAAAATAGATTCATTCCCCAAAGCAAGAGCTGTTTTGGCAAGTGCATCGGAATCAGATGCGGTTTTTTTCAAAAGGGAAGCTGCGTATTTTGCCTGACCAATATTTTTTGGAACTCCGACAATCTTAATCTCTTTTGGCTTTTCAAAATGAGAGGGGAATTCTGGTTTTTTTTTACGCCTATAATAATTCCACTCCTTGTGGTGGCGTTGTATAAAACGACCTGCTGCGTGTTGTTGATCTTGAAAAAAGTATTGATCAATATCCCAAAGCACTTCTGCTCGATCTGCTTCTAAAAAGGCTTGCAGTAAATTTGATTCTGCCGTATTGAGGGCGTTAAACCCTATAAAATAATGTTTCTTATTGGTGTTTTGTAAGTATATTTCAACCGAATCTACGGCTTCTCTGTACAACATTCCCAAGCTTCCCATACCCCTTGAAGTCAAAGAGTTTTTGTGCAGTTCAAAGTATTTGGCTAATGATTGCCAAAAAAATTGCTGTTTCTCAAAGGTTGTATCATCTTCTAAAAGAGTTTCGATAGCGTGATATGAACTTAAGAATTCAAATGCAGCACCCACTTCAATGAGGTAAGCATCTAAATCAGAAAAGTCTTTGAGAAGAGCGGGAGCCCAGCGTATAAATTCTTCGAAAGAATCCAAATACGCTTTTGGGGTATTGGCGTTATAGATTTCATAAAAATCGATAAGAGCAGCTGGAGATCGAGCTAACTTTAGGGTAGATATTTCTTGAATAAACTCTTCAATACTGAATATTTTAGGGGATAAAATTGGAGTGGTCAATTGGGCAGTAAGAGCGTCTTTAAAAAAAACACCTGCTCTTCTGCTGGGGAGAATAATGATTAGCTCATCGATAGTCGAATGACTAGAGAGAATTTCAGATACAGCTTCTTCTAAAAATGTTTTCACCCTTAAAAATAAAGAAATGATATCAAATTACTAGACATTGATTTAAATAGATGTAAAAAAAAGCCTTGCGATCGCAAGGCTTTTTTTTAAGTATGTAGATGTTCTAATTTTTTCCAACGGCAAATTGAACTCTTCTATTAATTTTTCTTCCTGCAGCACGGTTGTTATCTCCAATAGGCTTTTCTTCTCCAAAACCTAAAGTAGAAATACGACTTGTATCTGCACCAAGAGCAGTTAAAGCATCCTTAACAGAAGCAGCACGCTCTTCGGATAGCTTTTGATTGTAGACTTTACTTCCATCGCTTGAGGCATAACCTTCAACAACAACTTGACTTTTTGGGTAACTGTCTAATATTGATTTTATTTTAGCTAAAACAGCCTGAGAATCTTCTCCGGTAATTGTTGAACTTTCTGCTCTAAAACGAATCATTGAACCTTCAGTATTCAATTCAGCAATTATTGCATCAGGAATAACAGGACATCCATTATTAGATGGAGGACCAGCTAGTGTCGGACATGCATCATCTTTATCTGCAACTCCGTCGGCATCGCCATCTGGCCAAGGGCAACCATTGTTTGCAATCGATCCAGCTTCAGTAGGACAGGCGTCGTCTTTTTCATTGATACCATCTCCGTCAGAATCAGGACAACCGTTCATAGCAGCAGTACCCGCTAACTCAGGACAAGCATCATTGATGTCGGATATCCCATCGCCATCAGTGTCAGGGCATCCATTCATTTCAACAGAACCTGCAGCTTGTGGACAAGCATCATAACGATCCGCTATACCATCACCGTCAGTATCAGGACAACCACCAAATTCTTCTAAGCCTGCAACTTCAGCGCATTCGTCATATTGATCATATACTCCATCTCCATCGGTATCGATACCACCGAATTTAAATGCTACCCCAAATACATGTTGAAAATGTTTTACACCTTCTGTTTCGAATGTATGCTTGTAAGCTGTTTGATAGGTAAATCCAAAATTATCATTAAACCAGTAATTTAAACCAGCGCCAAGATTAAAAGAAGGAGTCCCATCACCAGAAAACCAAGTGTAGCCTCCACCTAATTCAACAAAAGGATCCCAAGTTGAAGTTCCTTTTACTAAAGAACGACGTACAATAAGATCTATTGATTGATATGAAAAATTATTAGATGTGTCGTTTCCAATTTTAGTAATATCATTTAAAGATAAACGCCCTCCAATTGAGAATCCATCGCTCAGAAAACGATTAACTCCTAAAGCAGTTGCTGCAGGAAGGATGTTCCAATGGTCTCTAGTGTTGAAAAATTGACTAAACCATTTTCCTTGAGGGCCATAAAGATCTGAAGTAGGTAGGTTTGTAGGATAGGCATCAACAGCGTTAGCCCCAAGTGTGATGACCCATGGGTTGTTTGCATCTTGAGCATTAGCATTTGAAAATGCTAGTGTCATTGCGCAAACAATTAAGATTTGTTTGAGTGTTTTCATCATATATCTGTAATTAATTTATGATTGGCTATGTTGCAAAATTAATTATATTCGGTGAATTTCCAAAAAATTAAGGCGGTTTTCTCCTCTTTAAGAGGGGCTTAGACCCTGAAATCCTGATGAATAACTTTTGTTTTAAAACTAAACTATCGCGACCTTTTTCCCTTCTTGGATGTAAACCAAATAGGTTTTTATTTCTTTTCCCACGAAAACTTGTGAAATAACTTGTTTATAGTGTTCAATTTGTTGGCGGTCTTCACTTTTAGGTTTTCCTGTTTTATAGTCAATCAAAATCAGTTCATGCTCGTTTTCCATCAATCGGTCTGGCCTAATGTTTTCTGAATCTGGAATTAAGATATCGCGCTCGTTCCAAACTGTGTAGGCAGCGCTAAAAAATGACTTCAACAACGGATGATCTACTACTTCAGTAAGCATTTGCTTAAACGTTTCAGTGGCATTCAAATCAATCTTACCAAGGGCACAAGCTTCCTCAAGAACCCAATCAGTATCTGAAGCAATTTCGATTTTTGCCAGGAGCTCATGAATCAAGATTCCCTGAACCTTAGGCGCGTTCCTTTTTGATTCCGGATGGGAATAGGCTTGCAACATTAAGTTCTTTTGCCAATCTTTTGGCGTTACTTCTATAGGAAAAACTCCGTGCTCTTCTTTAAAATTTGGACTAACAGCAATGGATCGTTTTTTACCAAGCACAAGAACAGCCTCCTCTTCCTTCCCATTACTGTTTAAAAAATTCTGAATAAAACCAGGGTAGGAATCTTGTTTGGCGGCAGCACCGTTTGAAATCAAGATCAGTTGCTCAACAGGTCGGGTCATTGCAACATACAATACATTAAGCGCATCCAACTCATTTGCTTGCCGAACCTTATCAAACATAGCCTTTCCCTGTTCGCCATAGGTTTCAATTCTTTTAGTAAAAGGAATCCAGCCTTTCGCAATATCTTTTCCAAAAAATTCTTCTGTATCAAGCCAAACTTTAGCCCGATGATTCCCTTGTATTGGGTCATCTAAAAAAGGTAAAATAACCACCGGGAACTCTAAGCCTTTTGCTTTGTGAATGGTGAGGACTTGAATTGCATTGACACCCTTAGGAGTAGCAACATAAAGAGAATCTCCTTGAAGCTCCCAATGCATTATAAAACTTAGGATATCGTTGTGTTTCTGTTGACTAAATTCAAACACGTGATCTAAAAAAGTTTGCAGATGGGCATCGATGGAACTGCTGAGTTCAAAGGCATAAAAGGCAGCTTCGACTGCCTCATAAAGCGGCATTGCTTTAAAATTTAAAAAATTAAATCCTATGTCAAATCCATTCAGAGTTGTTTGGATCGGTTTCCGGTAATGGGTTGAAATAAAATCGTGATAGGTCTCGCCTCCACCATAATCAGTTCTTAAAAATTCAAGTACCGTTAATCGATGTTCTAAATTCTTTTCATCCAGTGCCAATCGCAACAAACCGATAAGGAATTGAACCTCTTTAGAATGCGTTAAATTTAGAGACTCGGAAGATAAAAAAGGAATATCGTGTATTACTAAAAACTCGCTTATTGCTGTAGCTTGAGCTTTGGTTCTAACTAGAACCGCTATTTCATTGTAAGCAAAACCTTGCTCTAAAGCCGAAGTAATCGCTTCAAAACTTTTCTGCACATGGATTTTTGTGACTTCTTCTTTGGTGTCTTTAGCAAAAAATTGATCAATTTCCACATAGCCTCCTGCTTTAGAATTAATATTTTGCTTGCAATTGTCCGAAAAAATTGAACGGTTTTGCTCCCCGTGAATTTGAGGCAAAAGGCTTTCAAAAAAAGCATTGTTGAAATGTACAATTACATCACAACTCCTGTAATTCGTTTCAAGTGATCTTATGCTTGGTTTCACCTGAAAAGGACTCTGTGATTGCAAAAGGCTTAGAAATTGATTTACATGACCTCCTCTCCAACGATAAATCGATTGTTTTGGATCGCCTACAATCAGCAAAGATCCAGAAGCTCCATCCTCATCTAAACCCTCTAGTGGCTGACTGATCAATGGAATTAAGTTGGACCATTGCAGACTCGAAGTATCTTGAAACTCATCTAAGTAATAATGACGATAATGTTCGCCTAAGCGTTCGTATATGTATGGGGCAGGTTGATGAAGAATTTCTTTAGAAATTCGATCGTTAAAGGTTCCCAGAAGAACCTTGTTATTTTCTCTTTGATACAGCTCAAGTTCTTCATCTAGCATTTTAATTAGACTCAAAGGAATCCATTGTTTGGTAATGTCGTTCGTTAATGAAAATTGGTGATGGTATTGTTTTGCTTTATGAAATGAACTTCTTAGTTCGGGCAGGATTTCATCAATCCAACTCACTTTATCAGAATCTAAACTTTTGTTGTAAATATTTTTTTCCTCTTCTAAATTTTCTTCCAATTTATTCTCGTACAAACGTGTGAAATCTAATTGCTTCAATTTCTGAAAGTGTTTGTATAAGGTTCCTCTGCTAAAATCAGCTTGGGTGAGTTGCATTCTTTCGATTAACCCTAAAACATCTGTGCCAATTGAACTGATGTTTTGCTTACAGCTGAGGCTATAGGCTTTTAAAAAGTCATGTTGGCGTCCAAAAGCTGTTCTTGATTGAGACAAAACGTATTTTAAAGGGATTCGATCATTTTCTTTTAAAAGCAATGTAGCAATCTCGAACAAATTTGCACTGATGTCCCAACTGAGCTGATCATCCATTTTCTGCAGAGTAAACTGCTCCAAAAGCGGAGTGATTTCTTTATCCGAGCCTGCCTTATCAATTAGCCTTTCAACAACTTGGATGAGCATTTGCTCTTGTTGAATTTCAACTTCAAAAGAAAGAGAAAGTCCAAGGTCTCTAGCAAAACTTCGAATAATTCTATGGGTAAAGCGATCCAGGGTGACTACTTCAAAAGCAGCATAGTCTTGTAAAATAAGTTTTAAAGCTTGCCTAGATCGGAACGCAAGTTCGGTAGGAGACAATTCCAATGCCTCACATAGATCGTGAACCATTTGTGGAGTTTTGTCTGTTTCCACCACAGTAGCATATTCTTTCAAGCTCTTTAGGATACGAGATTTCATCTCAAAGACCGCCTTGTTCGTAAAAGTCAAGGCTATCATTTTACGATAGGTATCGGCTGTAGGCTTAGAAAGTAAGGTTTTTAAAAAATGAAAAACAAGCGTATAGGTTTTACCAGAACCCGCAGAGGCACTAATAATTTTAAAAGGTGTGAGATTCTGCTTCATAAGATTATGGTATAAATGTAAAGATTCTTTAAGTTTGTATACTAATCTTAAAAAAATAATTATGGCTTTCGAATTACCTAAATTACCCTATGCATATGACGCATTGGAGCCCCATATTGATGCAAGAACCATGGAAATTCATCATGGCAAGCACCACAATGGATATACGACAAACCTCAACAATGCTATTGCTGTCACTGACTTAGAAGGACAAACTATTGAATCTATCCTTACATCTCTTGACGCAAACAATGGTGCTGTTCGTAATAATGGTGGTGGATTTTACAACCACAGATTATTTTGGAACGTAATGAGTCCAGAGGGCGGAGGCACTCCAACTGGAGCACTTGCCGATGCAATCAACACTGCTTTTGGATCATTTGATGGATTTAAAGATGCTTTTGCTAAAGCAGCTGCCACTCGATTTGGATCTGGATGGGCGTGGCTTTGCGTGCACAAAGGAGGAACAGTAGAAGTTTGTTCGACTGCTAACCAAGACAATCCGCTCATGCCCGGGATTGGTTGTGGCGGATTTCCCATTCTAGGTATTGATGTATGGGAACATGCTTATTACTTAAATTATCAAAACAGAAGACCGGATTACATTCAGGCGTTCTTCAATGTTGTTGATTGGAAAAAAGTAAGTGAAATGTATGCTCAAAACGCATAATTTAAGAACTATATTGAAATAAAAAGAGAGAGCCGAAGCTCTCTCTTTTTTGGGGTAAAGTGAATGAAATCAGTAGCTGAGAGGGATGTAAAATAAAAAAGGAGGAATAAATTCCTCCTTTTTTGCCCCAAATCTTACCATGAACTTAACCTACTTATGTTCTGGTCTTGTAAAAATGCAATAATCTTTTAGACTGTTGCAATAAAATAGACTAAATGCTGATTTATCGGTCGAACGGCTAATAAGCCCGTTCTGATTTACCTTCGTAGAAATTCATAAATGCACGATTCACTACGCGATTTCCTCCTGGGGTTGGATAGTTTCCAGTAAAATACCAATCTCCTGAGCTTTCTGGACAGGCTGCATGTAAACTTTCGATTCCTTGATATATGATTTTGACCTCTGCCTTTAGGCTAGGGGCCGACAACAGAAAGGAAATCTTATCAGAAATCTCCTCAACACTGAACGGATGGTAGAGCGCTCGAACATGATTCGACACCTCTTCTCCGTATACTTCTTTAGAAGCGATACAGTTTTCATAGATCGCATCTAGAGTCTGTTTCAACGTTCCGCGATCTTCGTGCAGCGCTAATGCAGCTTGGAAGGCTATGAAGTCCTCCAGTTTAGCCATATCAATACCATAACAGTCTGGATAACGAATCTGAGGAGCACTAGAAACCACAATGATCTTTTTGGGGCCAAGTCGGTCAAGCATTGTTAAAATACTTTGCTTTAGCGTTGTTCCCCTAACAATACTGTCGTCGATAATAACCAAATTGTCGGTTGGCTTTACAATTCCGTAGGTAATATCATAAACATGAGCTACCAAATCATTCCGACTCGAATCAGAAGTTATAAAAGTTCTTAGTTTCGCATCTTTAATTGCAATCTTTTCTATCCTCGGATTTAACTTCAACAATTCCATGATGCGATCGCGATCGATGGGTGATTTATCTATCTCTTTGGATATCTGACTCTTTAGGTGATTTTGTGCTTCACCAACCAAACCATAAAAGGAAGTTTCGGCTGTATTGGGTATATAAGAAAATACCGTATTCTCAATATCGTGGTTGATATTTTCTAAAATCTTTGGGAAAAGGAGTTTTCCTAATTCCTTTCTTTCTTTGTAAATAGAAGCATCACTCCCTCTAGAAAAATAAATGCGTTCGAATGAACAGGCGCGTTTCTCCAAAGGTTCTAAGACCTCTTGGATGGATGTTTCACCAGACTTTTTGATGATGATAGCACTTCCTGGGGTTAATTCTTTGATTTCCTCTAAGGGCACATTAAATACCGTTTGAATCACAGGTCGCTCTGAAGCAACCACAACAATTTCATCATCTTCATAAAAGAAAGCGGGGCGAATACCAGCCGGATCTCTCAAAACAAAGGCATCACCATGTCCGAGCATTCCCGCCATTGCATAGCCACCATCCCAGTTTTTTGCTGCCTTTCGTAAGAATTTTGCAATATTCAAACGCGCTGCAATTAGAGGAGAGGCCTGAAATTTATTATATCCTTCTTTTTTTAATTTTTTATAAATTTTAGCAACCGCATCATCTAAAAAATGACCGATTTTTTCCATCACTGTAATGGTATCTGCGCGTTCTTTGGGGTGTTGACCTAACGAAATAAGATTATCAAAAAGCTCATTTACATTAGTCATATTGAAATTTCCAGCAACAATTAAGTTTCTGTGCATCCAATTGTTCTGTCTCAAAAATGGATGAACACTCTCGATACCGTTGTTTCCAAAAGTTCCATAACGAACATGACCTAACATCAACTCGCCAAGATAAGGTACGTGTTGTTTCAACAGATCGGTATCATGCTCAATCTCGGGTTTTTCGTCGATCGTATTTTGAATACGCGAACTGATCTGATTAAAAATATCTTGAATGGGTTGTTTTTCACAAGAGCGAACACGACTGATGTATCGTTCTCCGGGCTCCATATCGAATTTGATACTAGCAAACCCTGCACCATCTTGACCTCGATTGTGCTGCTTTTCCATCATCAAATACATCTTGTTGATACCAAACAAAGCTGTACCGTACTTTTCTTGATAATAAGACAAGGGCTTTTTGAGACGCATTAAAGCTATTCCGCACTCGTGTTTGATGGCATCACTCATATGTTTTTTTGTTTTTCATTCCACTCAAAACTAGTCAAGGTCCTGAATTGTTCGATTCGATCGTTAATAGCGTCAGAAGTTACCTCTAATAATGCTTTTACTCCGAATTGTTCAACGGTAAAAGAAGCCAAAACCGAACCGTATATAATCCCCATTTTCAGGGTTTCGAAGTCTATTTTGTCTGCCTTGGAGAGAATTCCAGAAATACCCCCTGCAAAGCTATCACCTGCACCGGTAGGATCTATTACTTGTTCAACTGGGAATGCTGGAGCAATGAATATTTTTCCTTCTCCAAAAAGCATAGCCCCGTGTTCCCCTTTCTTAATAATTACATATCGAGGGCCCATGGCATGTATCTTCTCTGCTGCTTTTACAAGAGCATGTTCTCCGGAAAGTTGTCGAGCTTCCTCGTCATTTATTGTAATCAAATCTACTTTAGCAATCACCTCGTTCAGTGTTTCTAAAAAATGATCCATCCAAAAATTCATGGTATCTAGAACTACGAACTTAGACTTACCTGTCATCTGATTCAGTGCAGTAAGTTGAACTCCAGGATGCAAGTTGCCAATCATCATTACTTCTGCATCACGGTAGTGATCGGGTACATTTGGGGTGAAGTTTTCGAGAACATTTAATTGCGTATCAAGCGTGGTTCGGCTGTTCATATTATCGTGATAACGACCACTCCAAAAGAATGACTTTCCACCCGCCACTTGTTCTACTCCTGTGGTATTGACATCTAAGTCTTTTAAAATTTTAAGGTCACTAGCTTCAAAGTCATCTCCGATAACTGAAACTAATCCACAATCAATATTAAATTTTGAACTTGCAAGAGCAATATAAGTTGCAGCTCCTCCTAAAATTCGATCAACCTTATCAAAAGGGGTCTCGATTGCATCGTAGGCCATGGTACCCACAACTAGTAATTTGTTCTTCATAGGACAAAGATAAAACTTCTTTTGGGCTTCTCTAGTGCAAAAAAGATTTTAGTGCTATTTCTTAGATTCTTTTTCAAAAAAAACATCTTTTACTTTACTTCCATTCTTTGCTGCATTTACAGCAAGTCGGTCACAGCGCTCGTTTTGGGGGTGGTCATTGTGTCCTTTTACCCATTGAAAGCGAACATTGTGAAGGGCGTAAATTGTTAAGAACCGTTCCCATAAATCAGGGTTTTTCTTGCCTTTAAAGTTTTTAGCCTTCCAGCCAAAAACCCATTTTTTTTCAACCGAATCAATCACGTATTTAGAATCAGAAAAAACAACCACATCCATCGGTTGTTTTTTGAGGGTCTCTAGACCCACAATCACCGCTAAAAGTTCCATGCGGTTATTAGTTGTATATTCAAAACCTTGAGCGTACTCTTTAAAGTATTGCTTCCCGACCAGCTCGATGATGATGCCATAGCCTCCTGGACCGGGATTCCCTAATGCCGAACCATCGGTGTACATATGTATTTGAGCAGTCGCCATAATATCTAATGTGTTAAAAGTTGCTCAATAATTAGGGGAAAGTGTTTGTGTTCTAACTGATGAACCTTTTGTGCAATTGAATCTGCTGTATCTGCTGTCTCAACTCCAACTTGGGCTTGAAAGATAACCCCGCCTTCGTCGTAATGCTCGTTAATGTAATGAATTGTAATGCCCGTATGCGCATCTCCAGATTCTTTTACAGCTCGGTGGACATGCGCTCCATACATTCCCTTACCTCCGTATTTCGGGAGCAAGGCTGGATGTATGTTTATGATTTTATTTGGGAATGTTTGAACAAGTGACACTGGTATTTTCCACAAAAAACCAGCTAATACGATCAAATCAGGTTCTTCCGTCAGCAAAAAATTTAAAACGACATCAGACTCAAAAGATTCTTTATCCATCCACAAACAGGGTACACCAAACCGCTTTGCATGTTCAAAAACGCCTGCTTGACGGTTATTAGAAATGATACTGGAAACTTCTATTTTAGTGGAAGAATCAAAGTGTCGCATGATCGCTTTAGCGTTAGAACCATTCCCGGAAGCTAGAATTACAATTTTTTTTGACATAATTTTAATAATACAAAATAACGCATAATCCCCTAATCATAAAAGGAAATAGACCGCTACCTGAAAAAAAAGAGTTAAAAAAAAATCAATTTACCAGAGTTAAGTGATGTTATCCTCTAAAGTTTTTTATTTTTGCCTTTGAAACAAAATTAAAACCATTTTATTATGTCAGACATTTCATCAAGAGTTAAAGCTATAATTGTAGACAAATTAGGCGTTGACGAAAACGAAGTAGTTACTGAAG